>Ga0307434_1000324_pt1 | contig 36463 bp, 45 predicted proteins | sample SalMarWE160220MG_FD_202156 | JGI IMG/M metagenome (GOLD analysis project Ga0307434, IMG submission 202156) | Salt marsh sediment microbial communities from the Plum Island Ecosystem LTER, Massachusetts, United States - WE1603-220 | ecosystem: Environmental > Aquatic > Marine > Intertidal zone >... | reverse complement strand
TCGAGGTATTGGATCAGATTCGGGAGGTTGGCACACCTATTATCATCCTCACGGGTGGCGAGCCCCTTCTTCGGAGGGATATCTTTGAGCTGGCAAGGTATGGTACGCAGAAGGGCATGAGGATGGTCATGGGGAGCAATGGAACCTTGATTACAGCCAGGGTAGCCCGGAGTATAGAGGAGGCAGGAGTCCAGAGGGTAAGCATATCCCTCGATGGGGCAACGAAGGAAAGCCACGATGCGTTTCGAAAGGTCGCCGGGGCCTTTGACGGTGCCATGAAAGGGATATCAAACCTCAAGGACCAGGGCCTTGAGTTTCAAATCAACACCACCATCACTCGGAACAACCTATCTGAGTTAGAGAGCATTCTCGATCTCGCGGTGCGCGTAGGGGCTGTCGCCCATCACATCTTTTTGCTCGTTCCCACCGGGAGAGCAAGGGAAATGGTAAATCAAGAGTTAAACGCACAAGAATATGAGGACACCTTGCATTGGTTCTATCAGCAACACGGCAGGGTATCCATCGAACTTAAGGCAACGTGTGCGCCCCAATACTATAGAATCCTCAGGCAGAAGGCATCCTCCAGGGGACAGGATGTGAGTACCCAAACCGTGGGCCTCGATGCAGTTACCAGGGGATGCCTTGCAGGGGTTTCCTATTGTTTCATATCCCATGTCGGCATAGTTCAGCCATGCGGTTATCTTGAGGTAGATTCCGGGGATCTGAGAAAGGAGCCTTTTTCTCAGATATGGCATCATTCCCCTGTCTTCAATGATCTAAGGGATTTTTCCAGGTATAAGGGGAAGTGTGGTCACTGTGAGTACATTGCAGTGTGCGGCGGGTGCAGGGCGAGGGCCTATGAGGCAACCGGGGATTACCTCGCAGAAGAGCCCCTGTGCGCCTATAACCCAGGAACCTAAGTGCGGGGAATGGACGATATTGACAGAAAAATTCTCGGTATGATCCAGTCTGAATTTCCATTAAGCTGCAGGCCATATCGAGATTTAAGCGATCTGCTGGGGCTCTCCGAGGAGGAGATCTTCGGACGGGTGAAGAACTTGAAGAAGGATGGTATCATCCGAAGGATAGGGGGAAGCTTCGACTCCCGCTTGCTCGGTTTTACCACTACCCTCTGCGCGGCCAAGGTGCCGGAGAAAAGGATCGCGCCCTTTGTAGCGGAGGTGAACAAATATCCAGGGGTAACGCACAACTATCTAAGGGAGCACGACTACAATATATGGTTTACCCTTGTGGTGAGCGATCAGCAAGAGCTGGATCGATTAATCGGTGAGATTATTCAATCCACGGGTGTAGAAGAGCTTATTAATTTGCCGGCAACGAGGACCTTTAAGGTATCGGCAGATTTTGAAATCTCGTGATTGTCTTTTGTCACCCATCACCTCATGGCCCGGGGAGGAGGGATGCCCGTTTGAGTTATTCTCCGGCGGATTCAAGGCCTTGCAGGATGAGCATCTCCTCTTGTTCGCTCATTAAGCCCTCTTCTATGAGGATTTCCCCAAGGCCATTCTCTCTCAGGATATCGATGGACAGCATGCTCTTGTTGGTTCTGTTTCTTGTGTTAAACAAGGTATATTCAAGGCTGAGGGATGATTTTTTTAGTAACCTTACGTTTCTGGGGTCTCCCTCAATAAAAATAATGTGGTAGCTCAAGAAAAAGTAGAGCAGTGCCCCGGCTACAATGAGAAGAATGAGCTTCTTTTTTGAACGCAGTGCCATAGGGATTACCGTATAGGAGATGATGGGCGATGCGCGACTCGAACGCGCGACCTCTGGTTCCGGAGACCAACGCTCTGTCCACCTGAGCTAATCGCCCGTAAGGATCTTGTATCCCATTTGAGATGAAAGATCAAGAAGGAATGCACCCTTGCGATCTTTGCAATTTCATACAGTACTGTGAAACACCGGACAGGGCTGGGACGGCGATACATGGGTGAATGGATAAAGGGATCGGTGCGAAAAAAGTTTTACTCGGCAAGAAAAATTTTTATTGATTTTTACTTTTCTATTGGATATACTCTATTAATTAAGCTTTTTTACTGCCAGCGTAGCTCAGCAGGCAGAGCAACTGATTTGTAATCAGTGGGTCGGGGGTTCGATTCCCTTCGCTGGCTCCAAGGATGAATATGGAGAGGTTCCCGAGCGGTTAAAGGGAGCAGACTGTAAATCTGCCGGCTCAGCCTTCGGAGGTTCGAATCCTCCCCTCTCCACTCGTTCTTAAGTGGGTATGGTACTAGTTTAGTCACAAAGTCACTAAGACACTAAGGTTTAGAATAATTTTTTATTTCTTTACCCAGTAAAAAGCAATAGTTGCCAATTTGTTTTAGAAGGAAAGATTCCCTTTTTACCTGCCTGCCGGAAGGCAAGTAGCTTTTTGGAATATCTTTTCTTTGTGACTTTGTGCCGTGGTGTAACGGCATCAGACATCGAGACGTTTGCTACCAAAGCGGGAATAGCTCAGTTGGCTAGAGCGTCAGCCTTCCAAGCTGAGGGTCGCGGGTTCGAACCCCGTTTCCCGCTCTCATTTTGGACTTGAATCGAATGTACGCCCACGTAGCTCAGTTGGTAGAGCACATCCTTGGTAAGGATGAGGTTCACCGGTTCGATCCCGGTCGTGGGCTCCAGAGTAAGGCCGCTTTTGTCGTGACGGTTTTATCTTTATTGCAAGTGCGAACAGGCTAGTAAGGAGGTAACTACCATGGCCAAGGAGAAATTTATGAGGACGAAGCCTCATGTTAATGTCGGCACCATCGGCCACATCGACCACGGCAAGACGACATTAACAGCGGCGATTACCCTCTGTTTATCCAAAACGAATAGGGCTACCTATGTCTCCTTTGATGAGATCGATAAGGCGCCTGAGGAGAAGGAGCGGGGAATCACCATCGCCACCGCCCATGTGGAATACGAAACCGACAAAAGGCACTATGCCCACGTGGATTGTCCAGGGCACGCGGACTACATCAAGAATATGATCACCGGTGCCGCCCAGATGGACGGCGCAGTGCTGGTGGTGGGCGCCGACGACGGCCCCATGCCCCAGACCAGAGAGCACATCCTGCTCGCCCGTCAGGTGGGGGTTCCCAGCATCGTGGTGTTCCTGAATAAGACCGACATGGTTGACGACAAGGAACTGATAGAGCTCGTCGACCTCGAGCTGAGGGAGCTGTTAACCAAGTACGAGTTCCCCGGTGATGATACCCCGATCATCCACGGCTCTGCCCTCAAGGCATTGGAGTGTGGGTGCGGCAAGAGGGACTGCCCCCATTGCGGACCTGTGATGGAGCTGCTGGATGCCATTGATGCGTTTATCCCAGAGCCGGTGAGGGATACTGACAAGCCCTTCCTTATGCCTGTTGAGGATGTATTCAGCATCTCGGGCCGAGGTACCGTGGTCACCGGCAGGGTAGATCGCGGCATCATCAAGGTGGGCGAGGAGGTAGAGATCGTGGGCATCAGGGATACGCAGAAGACCGTGTGCACCGGTGTCGAGATGTTCAGGAAGATCCTTGACGAGGGCAGGGCAGGCGACAATATCGGGGTCCTGCTCAGGGGGATCAAGAGGGAAGAGGTCCAGCGTGGACAGGTAGTGGCGAAGCCCGCCTCGATCACCCCTCACACGAGGTTCAAGGCGGAGGTCTACATCCTCACCAAGGAGGAGGGAGGCAGGCACACGCCGTTCTTCAACGGCTACCGACCGCAGTTCTACTTCAGGACCACTGACGTTACCGGTGTGGTGACCTTGCCCGAGGGAGTAGAGATGGTGATGCCCGGTGATAACATCTCTTTTGAGGTAAACTTGATCACCCCGATCGCCATGGAGAAGGAGCTCAGATTTGCGATCCGGGAAGGCGGAAAAACGGTTGGTGCGGGAGTCATTAGTGAGTTGGTAGAGTAATAGGTGCGATGAATAGCCAAAAGATACGAATTCGGTTGAGGGCATACGACTACAAGCTGTTGGACCAGTCTGTTTCGGAGATTGTGGACACGGCCCGGTCAACCGGTGCAAAGGTGGCTGGTCCTATCCCGCTTCCAACGGAGATCAGCAAATACTGCGTGCTACGCTCACCTCACGTGGACAAGAAATCAAGAGAGCAGTTCGAGATACGGACTCACAAAAGGTTGATAGATATCCTGGAGCCGACCCAGCAGACCGTGGATGCCCTCATGAAGTTGGATCTTGCCGCAGGTGTGGATGTGGAGATTAAGCTCTAAGGGAAGCTTATATCATGGTCAAAGGTATTCTGGGAAAGAAGATCGGCATGACACGCCTGTTCCGAGAGAGCGGGGAGAGTATTGCTGTCACGGCATTAGAGGTTGGACCGTGTTACATCATTCAGATCAAGCGGGAGGAGAAAGAGGGATATAATGCGATTCAACTGGGGTATCAGGCGAAAAGGGAAAAGAGGCTTGCCAAGCCTTTGTTGGGCCATCTTAGGGCGGCGGGAAAGGGTGGATTCAGGTATTTGCGGGAAATCCGGGTAGACGAGGTAAATTCTTATGAGCTCGGCCAGGAGATTTCCTCGGAGATATTCACCGTGGGGGAATCGGTAACAGTCAGGGGTCTGAGCAAGGGAAAGGGCTTTGCCGGGGTGGTGAAGCGATGGGGCTTCAGTGGGGGAAATGAGACTCACGGATGTCGATCCCACAAGGTTCCGGGCTCTATAGGGGCAAGCGCGACCCCAAGCAGGGTATTGAGAGGCAAGAAACTTCCTGGCAGGAAGGGCAACCAGAGGATCGCGGTCAAAAATCTCGAGGTAGTCGACGTAGTAAAGGAAAAGGGTCTCATCCTCGTGAAGGGTTCAGTTCCCGGCAGTAGTGGGGGCTTGGTAGAGGTACGGATAAAGGGTTAAAGATAGCTAGGGGTACATACAACGGGAAAGACCAGGGTCTTCATTTCATAGTGAGCGAAGCAGTACATGGCCTTTTTAGATGTCTATAACGTAAACGGTGAGAAGGTTTCCCAGCGAGACATAAAGGAGCAAGTCTTCAATGTCGCCATCCGGGAGGACCTGATTCACCAGGTGGCCCGTGCACAGTTGGCCAGTTACCGTTCCGGTACTGCCTCGAGCAAAAATAGGTCGAGGGTCAAGGCAAGCACACAGAAGCTTTGGCGGCAGAAGGGCACGGGCAGGGCCAGGGTAGGAGCGTCTTCATCGCCGACACGCAGAGGAGGCGGCGTAGCATTCGGACCTATGCCGCGGGATTATGCGTTTAAGGTGAATAAAAAGGTGCGAAAGAGCGCATTACGGATGGCACTTGCCGATAAGTTCAAGGCGGGACAGATCTACGTCGTTGACGACCTCAAGATGGAAGAGATCAAGACGAAGAACTTCTTGGGTATCTTGAGGAATCTGGAGTTGGAAAACGTCCTCATCGTTACGGAAAAGAGGGACGAGAACCTTGAGAAATCCTCCAGCAATGTGCGTAACGTAAAATTAGTACGCGCTGAGGGACTCAACGTGTATGACATCCTCACTCATGAATCCCTCTTGCTCATAGAACCCGCCCTAGGAGTAATTGAGGAGAGGCTGGTTTCGTGATGGATGTATATCAGGTATTGAAGAGGCCCCTGATTACGGAAAAGGGCACGAGACAGAAGGAACAAGCGAATAAGATCACATTCGAGGTGGATCGATGCGCCAACAAGGTAATGGTGAGGAATGCCGTTGAAAGCGTCTTCAAGGTAAAAGTGCTGAGCGTGAAGATGATGAACGTAAAGGGCAAGGAGCGCAAGGTAGGAAGGAATATGGGGCGAAGGCCGGACTGGAAAAAGGCGATCGTCAGGCTTGGCCCCGGGGAAACTATCGAATTTTTCGAGGGCGTCTAGGAAGGGCGACTCATGGCACTCAAGAAGTATAATCCAACCTCACCGGGAAGGAGATTCCAAACGGTATCTACCTTTGAGGAGATTACTGCGAGCACTCCAGAGAAAGGCTTGCTTAAACCCATGAAGCGCTCTGGAGGCAGGAATTCAAGGGGCAGGGTAACCCTCAGGCACCGGGGGGGAGGACATAAGCGGAGATATAGGGTTATCGATTTCAGGCGAAACAGGGATGCCATTCCCGCAACTGTTGCCTCGATAGAATACGATCCGAATAGATCCGCCAGGATTGCGCTGCTCCACTATAGAGATGGCATGAAGGCCTATATCCTTGCCCCCAATCATTTGGGCGTGGGCGATGGAGTGGAATCCGGAACCGATGCAGAGATCAAGGTGGGTAATACGTTGCACTTGCGAAACATTCCCACAGGGATGCATATCCATAATATCGAATTATATCCCGGTCATGGCGGACAGCTTACCCGCAGTGCGGGGACATACGCTCAATTGATGGCAAAGGAGGGCAAGTATGCCCAGGTGAAGCTTCCCTCGGGAGAGGTACGAATGATCTTGCTCAATTGCAGGGCTACCATTGGAGAGGTGGGGAATCTAGATCACGAGAACATCAGCATCGGTAAGGCGGGAAGGGCCTCGTGGGCAGGAAGAAGGCCTCGGGTCCGCGGAGTAGCCATGAATCCTGTTGATCACCCCATGGGAGGGGGAGAGGGTAAGTCATCGGGAGGCAGGCATCCGGTTACACCATGGGGGGTTCCCACCAAGGGCTTTCGCACGCGACGTACGAAGACAAGCGATAGGCTGATCATCAAGAGAAGGAAGTAGGAAAGGAGAAGGGGGTGCCGCGATCTGTAAAGAAAGGGCCTTTCGTGGATGAGAACCTCATGAGGAAGGTACAGAGGATCAAAGATGTGGATGCCCATCAGGTGATAAAGACATGGTCAAGACGCTCGACTATACTGCCGGAGTTTATAGGGCTGACCTTTGCGGTACACAACGGCAAAAAGTTCGTCCCAGTGTTCATTACCGAGGATATGGTGGGGCACAAATTGGGTGAGTTTTCGCCGACGAGGATCTTTTACAGCCATGCAGGAGGCGATAAGAAATCTCGTATGAAGGGGAAGAAAAAATAACAGGTCGTGCACATATGGCATCAGCCCACCCGCCTCGCCTGAGCGGCTCGCGATGACGGGCGGTGAGGTAAGGGAACGCATTGAAAGGGATCCCGGGTAAGAGATGGAAGTCAAGGCAATTGCGAAATACATACGGATATCGCCGAGAAGGATAAGGTTGCTCATGCGGGCGATAGAGGGAAAAAGGGTTGATGAGGCGCTGAACCTCTTAACCTTTGTGCCACAAAAGGGAGGCCCTCTTCTTCGAAAATTGATCAATTCCGCCGTGGCCAACGCTAACCAATCTCCCGATATCGATGTGGATAGGTTGTTCATAAAGAATATCCATGCCGATGAGGGGCCAACCTTACGGCGGTTTAGACCCCGGGCAATGGGCAGGGCCACGAGGATACGGAAGAGATCGAGTCACCTCACGGTTATTCTCGATCAGAAGTAGCCAGGGAATTCGATAGGGATACGATTGTAAGGAAAAGGGTTAATCACACACAAGGAGAGGTGAGTGGGCCAAAAGGTAAATCCGGTAGGACTGAGATTGGGCATCAATAAAACGTGGAGTAGCCGGTGGTTCGCGACTTCAGAGTTCCCATCTCTGTTGGTGGAGGATAACAGAATCCGAACATTTCTCAAAGGAAGGCTCTATCAAGCGGGAGTATCCAAGATAGAGATTGAGAGGGCTGCCAATAAGGCACGGATCAGAATTTACACATCCAGGCCGGGGATAATCATTGGTAAGAGGGGCGCCGAGATAGAGAATTTAAAAAAGGAGATCGAGGCCAAGATCAACCGTGAGGTATTCATCGATATCAAAGAGGTAAGAAGGCCTGAGGTTGAGGCCCAGTTAGTAGCAGAGAATGTGGCAATGCAATTGGTTCGGAGGGTAGCCTTTCGCAGGGCTATGAAGAAGGCAGTCACCTCTGCTATGAGATTTGGCGCTCAAGGTATAAAGATAATGTGTGCCGGCAGGTTAGGCGGTGCGGAGATGGCCAGAAGGGAGTGGTACAGAGAGGGAAGGGTGCCGCTCCATACACTGCGGGCGGATATAGACTACGGATTTGCAGAGGCCTTCACTACCTATGGGGTAATAGGAGTAAAGGTTATCCTGTTTAAGGGTGAGATTTGGCCTAATAGAGGGGAATAGAAAGGCGCTGTCATGTTAAGCCCGAGAAGGTATAAATATAGAAATGTGCAAAAGGGCAGATCAAGGGGGAAGGCTTATAGGGGCTCAAATCTTGAATTCGGTGATTATGGCCTTCAGGCGGTGGAGTGCGGTTTTATGTCCGCAAGACAAATCGAGGCCGCGAGGGTAGCGATCACGAGAAGGGTTAAAAAGGGCGGCAAGATGTGGATCAGAGTTTTTCCTGATAAGCCGACAACCAAAAAGCCCACTGAAACGCGAATGGGAAAAGGGAAGGGTAATTTCGAAGCCTGGGTTGCGGCAATAAAGCCAGGCAAAGTGATATACGAGATAGAAGGCGTGGAAGAAGAGGTGGCGAGAAAGGCCTTCAGGTTGGCCGGCCATAAACTTCCATTTGCCACGAAATTCTTAAGCAGGAGCGCATGATACAGTGAAGGCTGAAGAATTACGGCAATTGAGCACCGAGGAATTAGTACAGAAGAAAGGGGAGTTGGCGAGGGAGTTGTTTAACCTTCGATTTCAATTGGCTACGGGACAGTTGAGCACTCATACCTCATTAAAGAAGACAAAACGGGATATTGCCAGGGTCAAGACCGTGCTTAGGGAGCTCTATGCCAAAGGGGAAGCTGAGGAATAAGATGGACGAACGCGGAAAGAGAAAGGAGCTGTCGGGCGTGGTGATCAACACCAAGATGGATAAAACGGCCAAGGTGCTGGTGGAGAGGCTGGCCAAACATGAGAAGTACAAAAAGTACATTCGGTATCGCTCCTACTACCTCGCGCACGATCCCCACAACAGATGTCAACCGGGTATGAAAGTGAGGCTCATCGAAACTCGCCCCATAAGCAAGCTAAAGAGATGGAGGGTATTGGAGATCGTGGAATAGCGGGATGCAGAGTACTGGGGATTTTCCCGATATCGATCGATCACCCGTTCTGATTTCATGTAGGTAGGGCGCTTTCAACGCCAGAAAAGTTGGGTAGTATTGCCATGATACAGGCTGAGACGATATTAAATGTTGCCGATAACTCTGGGGCAAAGAAGTTGTACTGTATAAAGGTGCTTGGAGGCACGCGGAGACGGTACGCCCGTGTAGGAGACTTGATTGTTGTCTCCGTGAAGGAATCCTTGCCCAACAGCAAGGTAAAAAAGGGTGATGTGTTGCGAGCAGTCGTGGTGAGGACAACGAAGGAAACCAAACGACTTGATGGTTCATACATCAGGTTTGATGATAACTCAGCGGTGTTAATCAATCAGATGCGCGAGCCGATTGGTACGCGAATCTTCGGCCCAGTGGCCAGAGAGCTCCGGGGGAAGAAATTTATGAAGATCATATCACTGGCACCCGAGGTGCTGTAAGTGATCTCAGGACTATCAAGGAAATGGCCAAGAAGCGATTACATATAAGGAAGAATGATAAGGTAATGGTGATTGCCGGAAGGGAGAAAGGGAAAATAGGCGCGGTGCTGAAGGTGATCCCCCGAACGGACAGGGCAGTAGTGGAGAAGCTGAATATGATCAAGAGACATACCAAGCCTGGGGGGAAGAACGCGAAGGGGGGAATTATCGAGAAAGAATCCCCTATCCATGTCTCCAATCTTATGCTCGTCTGTGGAAAGTGCGCCGAACCGGCAAGGGTAGGAAAGAAGGTTCTGGAGGACGGCAGCAAGGTCAGGTTTTGTAAGAAGTGCGGGGAGATCATAGATAAATAGCCATGTCACGCCTACGAGAAAAATATTTGAAGGAAGTGATTCCCTCCTTGATCAAGGAATTTGACTACAAGAACATCATGGAGGTGCCCAAGCTTACGAGGGTTGCCTTGAACATGGGCCTGGGCGAGGCAATACACAATATCAAGATCCTCGATTCAGCGGTGGAGGAACTCGCACTTATTGCCGCCCAAAGACCTGTGGTCACCAGGGCGAAGAGGTCAATAGCCAGCTTCAAGGTGAGGGAGGGGATGCCTATTGGATGTATGGTGACCCTTAGAAGGGAGAGGATGTATTATTTTTTGGATAAGCTCTTTAACATAGACCTTCCCAGGGTGAGAGATTTTCGAGGTTTATCTGATAAGAGTTTTGACGGGAGAGGTAACTATAGCCTGGGCATTAAGGAACATATCATCTTTCCAGAGATCGATTACGACAAGATCGATAAGGTAAAGGGCCTCAATATCACCATTGTCACCACTGCAAAGACGGATATCGAGGCTCGTTTTTTACTTGAAAAACTGGGGATGCCGTTTCGAACATGAGAAAGGGGATAGGGTGGCCAAAAAGTCATTGATCGCTAAGGCGCAAAGGAAGCCGAAATTTCGTGTACGTACGTATAACCGGTGCCCTATCTGTGGCAGGAGCAGGGCATTTTTGAGAAAGTTTGGAGTTTGCAGGATTTGTTTTAGGACATTGGCCTCCAGGGGTGATATCCCAGGCGTTATCAAGTCGAGTTGGTAGATGATGATCAATGGAGATGGATAATGACGATGACAGACCCTATTGCGGATATGCTCACGAGGATCAGAAATGCAGCTATCGCCTCATACGATACGGTGGAGATCCCGAGCTCTAAGATGAAGATCGATATTGCGAAGATATTGAAGTTTGAGGGATATATCAGGAATTACAAGCTCGTGAAGGATACCACGCAGGGCAGTATCGTGATTTATCTGAAGTACAACGAGGACAAAAGCCCCGTGATCAAGGGACTCAGGAGGATCAGTAAGCCGAGCTGTAGGGTATACTCTCGCTCGAAGAAGGTTCCCAAGACATTGAACAACCTGGGGATTACTGTTGTTTCTACCTCAAGAGGAGTGATGACCGATCGGGAGGCCAGGAAGGCGGGGGTTGGGGGAGAGGTCGTGTGCTCGGTGTGGTAGCGTAACAAGGGACTGGGATGTCAAGGATAGGAAAAAGACCAATTGTTGTGCCGAACGGTGTGGAGATTCAATTCGACGGCGCGATCCTGACCGTGAGGGGTCCGAAAGGGGAGTTGCGACGGTCTATCCACCCGAGTGTGGAGCTGCAGATCGATGATTCACGGATATCGCTGTCCATTTCCGATGGATCGAAGGAATCCAGGTCCCTCTTTGGCCTTTTTCGTACCTTGATAAGCAATATGGTGGTGGGTGTCACCGAGGGATTTCAGAGGACCCTTGAGATAAACGGGGTGGGGTACAGGGCCGAGCTCTCGGGAGATCAGCTGATCTTAAACTTGGGTTACTCCAATCCTATTGCCTATGATGTTCCCCAAGGGATCAAAGCTCAGCTGGAGCAGAGAAATAGGATCATCTTGAGCGGGATAGACAAAGAGCTCCTCGGGTCCACGGCAGCTAAGATTAGAGCTCTGAGGGCCCCGGAGCCATACAAAGGAAAAGGGGTGAAATACCTGGAGGAAAGGATCAGGAGAAAAGCGGGAAAGACGGGGATAAAAAAGTAGGTGAGTGTGCAGACACATTCGCGAAGCGATTAGGTAGTTTGAGGTCTTGAGAAAATGTAATTACTCAGGTATCTTGCCACCAAGGCACCAAGATTATAGAATTATTCTTCATAATAACCTTTTTAATGCGCCTAAGGTGCATGAATGCATGGCACATTGGAATCAATGAGAAAATTTCTTTATTCGATTCATACTTGTATTCTCTTTGGGTCTTTGTGCCTTGGTGGCTGAATAGTTGCCAGAACATCAACAAAAACCGGCAGAGAAACCATGGCTTCCGTGAAAGATAAAAAGATTGCTCGATTGAAGAGAAAGAAGAGGGTGAGAAAGAAGATAGAGGGAAACCTTGAAATGCCCAGACTCACCGTGTTTAAGAGCGCAAAACACATATATGCGCAAATCATCGATGATACCGCTGGTTGTACCCTGGCAGCGGCCTCAACGTTATCCAGGGAGCTTCGTCCTGAGGCCAAAGGTATCAGCGGCAACACCAGAGGCGCGGTATTAGTCGGTGAGGCCATTGCAAAACAAGGGCTGGGAAAGGGCTTCAAGAAGGTCGTGTTTGACAGGAATGGATTTCTCTATCATGGGAGAGTGAAGGCACTTGCTGATGCCGCACGGGAGAACGGTCTGAAATTCTAATCGGTTTGATTGAACGTACATGAAGGAGAGATAGGGGTGGTTGTTGAAGAGCAAGAAGTCCAGTTGATTGAAAAGGTCGTTTACATAAACCGCGTTGCAAAGGTGGTAAAAGGCGGGCGAAGGTTTTCCTTCAGCGCAATAGTGGTCGTAGGCGATGGCAAGGGAAGGGTAGGCGCCGGCCTCGGAAAGGCGAATGAGGTTCCGGAGGCTATAAGAAAGGGAGGGGAGAAGGCACGTAAGGATATGTGTCCGATACCCCTTTTCGATGACACTATTCCCCATGAAGTGATCGGTAAATCCGATTCCAGTTCGGTTTTACTGAAGCCGGCTCGTCCCGGAACCGGCATCATAGCTGGCGGAGCCGTAAGAGCGGTGCTGGAGGCAGCGGGCGTGAAGAACGTCGTAAGCAAGTGTTTGCGCTCCCACAATCCCCATAACCTGGTAAAGGCCACCCTCGATGGACTCCTATCCTTGGCGACTCCTGAGCAGATAGCACGATACCGGGGGAAGACCGTAGAGGAAGTACTGGGCTGAACGGCAATGAAAGGTACCGAGGCCACCATGAAGCTAAACGAGATAAGACCGGGCAAAGGCGCGAGGAAAAAGAGCAGGAGAATAGGCAGGGGAGAAGGCTCGGGGCGAGGCGGAACCGCTGGCAAGGGGACGAAGGGGCAAAACGCACGTTCAGGTGGAGGAGTCCGTCCGGGATTTGAAGGCGGGCAGATGCCTCTGCACAGGAGGATTCCGAAAAGGGGATTCACGAATGTCTTCAAGAAGCGCTATGAGATCCTTAATATAAAGGACCTTTCCTCCTTTACATCCGGGGAAACCGTTGACAGAGATGCCCTCCTAAAGGCGGGTTTGCTCAATAATGCACGAGCGGTAAAGCTTTTGGGAGTGGGAGACATAGCACATCCTCTCATCATAAGGCTCGACAAGGTGAGCCAAGGGGCACGGGACAAGATTGAGTCAGCTGGTGGAACGGTAGAGATGGGTTGATCATGATTGGGGGTTTTCAAAATATCGCCAAGGTCCCTGAGTTAAAGAGAAGGATTCTCTTTACGCTCTTTATGCTGGCAGTCTATAGGCTTGGATGTCATATCCCGACCCCCGGTATTGATGCAGCAGCTCTGGCCGCGTTTTTCGGTGCAAGGCAGGGCACACTGTTCGGTCTCATTGACATGTTCTCCGGAGGGGCCCTCCGAAGGCTTTCGGTGATGGCCTTGGGGATAATGCCTTATATAAGCGCGGCAATTATCCTGGAGCTCCTCACTGTTGTGGTGCCTCATTTAGAAAAATTGAAAAAAGAAGGAGAGGCCGGCAGGAAGAAGATTACGCGGTACACGCGATACGGAACCGTGATTCTGAGCCTCATTCAGGGTTTCGGTATCTCTATCGGGCTTGAAAGCATGACGAGCCCCGATGGCGCCTTGATCGTTCCGCTCGGTGGATGGGGGTTTCGGCTCATGACTATGATAACCCTGAGTGCCGGAACAACATTTCTCATGTGGCTTGGGGAGCAGATCACCGAGAGGGGCATAGGAAACGGGATATCACTGATCATCTTCTCCGGGATCGTCGCCCGTTTTCCGGAAGGCGTTGGCAATACGTTCCGCCTGATGGGCACAGGCGAGATGAGCCCCTTTTTTGGGCTCATTCTGGTGCTTTTTATGGTAGCCATTGTGGGGGTTATTATCTTCGTTGAGAGGGGTCAGAGGCGTATACCGGTGCAGTATGCAAAACGGATCATAGGCAGGAGGATGTATGGAGGGCAGAGCACCCATCTTCCCCTTAAGGTGAACACCGCGGGTGTGATTCCACCCATATTCGCCTCTTCAATCATTATGTTCCCGGCCACCATTGCTGGGTTCTTAAACGTGAATCAGATCGGGTGGCTTCAATTTATTGTGAGCTCGCTCTCTCCTGGGAGGCCTCTCTATTCTTTGCTGTATGTGGGTTTCATCATCTTCTTTTGCTACTTCTACACGGCGATTCACTTTAATCCCGTTGAGGTAGCAGACAATATGAAGAAATATGGTGGGTTTATCCCCGGCATTCGGCCGGGCAGGAGCACCGCCGAGTACATAGACCGCGTGCTCACAAGAATTACGTTCAGCGGGGCCATTTATGTGTCCATTATCTGTATCCTGCCGGAGATTCTCATCTATAGGTTAAATGTCCCCTTCTATTTTGGCGGCACTGGGCTTTTGATCGTGGTAGGGGTGGGCATGGATACGATAACCCAGATCGAGAGCCACCTGTTAACCAGGCACTATGAGGGTTTTATGAAAAAGGGCCTGAGAAGGGTGAGGTAAACCATGAAGGTGAGGTCATCTATAAAGAAAAGATGCAGGAATTGCAAGATCGTGAAGAGAAGGGGTGTGCTCAGGGTCATCTGCGATAACCCTCGGCACAAACAGAGGCAGGGTTAAGGATTGAGATACAATACGCATCTTTAAGATCGTGTAAGGAGAAATACATTGGCAAGAATCGCTGGTGTTGATTTACCGAAGGGAAAAAGGATCGAGATCGCGTTGACCTATATCTACGGCATAGGTAAAAGCAGTTCCCGAGACATCCTTCATAACGCAGGCGTGGATTTGGATATCAAATCGGATCAGTTGAGCGAGGAGGAGATCACGAAGATCAGGAAGATCATCGATGAATCCTACCGGGTAGAGGGAGACATGAGGCGCGAGGTATCGATGAACATAAAGCGCCTGATGGATACGGGCTGTTACAGGGGATTGCGGCATAGGAAGGGCCTTCCAGTACGAGGACAGAGAACTCACACAAATGCGAGGACGAGGAAGGGTCCTCGGAGGATTATCGGAAGACGTCGGAAATAGATTCCTGGAGGAGAAATGGCGAAGGAAAGAACGAAGTCGGGGAGGGTTAGAAGAGAGAAAAGGTTGGTTGTAAATGGAGTGGTTCACATTCAGGCTACCTTTAATAACACGATCATTACCATCACCGACATGAGCGGAAATGTCATCGCCCAATCGAGTCCTGGACAGGTAGGCTTTAAAGGCTCTCGAAAGAGCACCCCCTTTGCTGCCCAGTTGGCATCCCAGAGCGCGTTAAAGAAGGCAATGGCCCTAGGCCTGAAAACGGCAGAGGTTCGCGTGAAAGGTCCTGGAGTAGGACGTGAAGCGGCATTACGGGCATTACAGGTAGATGGGTTTTCCGTAACCGTGATTCGGGATGTGACCCCTATCCCTCACAACGGGTGCAGGCCGCCAAAGAGGAGAAGGGTGTAAGCTCGCTGCAGCCAGCGAGGAACGAATTATAGAAAGAGTTGAGGAGGAAGACTATTGGCTCGATACGTTGAGGCTTCATGCAGGTTATGCAGGCGGGAAAACCTCAAGTTGTTCCTGAAAGGAGACAGGTGCTATACGGATAAGTGTGCCTTTGAGCGGCGTTCTTACGCGCCGGGGCAACACGGCCAGAGAAGGGGTGGTAAGGTCTCGGATTACGGAATACAGTTGCGAGAAAAGCAAAAGGTGAAGAGGATCTACGGGATATTCGAAAACCAGTTTCGCAGGTACTATCACCATGCCGAGCGGCAGAAGGGTATTACCGGTACGAACCTGTTGATCCTGCTGGAGCGTCGGTTGGATAACATGGTCTATAGGATGGGTTTTGCATCATCACGGGATCAGGCAAGGCAACTGGTGAGACACAATCATTTCACCGTGAATGGAAGCAAGGTGAATATACCCTCTTATCAGGTGAAAAGCGGTGATATAATCGAGGCCAAAGAGAAAAGTCGTAAGATCCCTGTTATACAAGAGGCAATGGAAACCGTGGTACGACGAGAGATACCATCGTGGCTGGAGGTCGATATGGATAATTTTCGCGGTGTGGTGAAGGCCTTTCCGAGCCGTGAAGAATTGACCATGCCTATCAATGAGCAGCTGATAGTAGAGCTATACTCCAAATAAGCGCATCACGAACACAAAATCCGTTTATCCTGAAGATATCAAAGAGCCGTTTGAAAATGGCTTGCAACAATTTGTCTTTGAGGTGATGTATATCAATGAAAAAGCAACATCAAAAACATTGGAGAGATCTGATAAAGCCCAAGAGAATAGAGGTTGATCCAGAGACGTTCAGTGATTTTTACGGGAGGTTCGTCTGTGAGCCTTTGGAGAGGGGTTTTGGAATTACCCTCGGAAATTCCCTGAGACGGATCCTCCTGTCTTCCCTGCATGGAGCATCAATTGTCTCAGTCCAATTCGATGGCGTTCCTCACGAGTTTACCAGCATTCCCGGTGTACGAGAGGATGTCACCGACCTTATCCTGAACCTGAAGAGTGTGAATCTCAAACTCCTCGCAGAGGAAGAGGAGGCAGTTACGATCCGTCTGGATGTCAAGGGCGAGAAGATCGTAACGGCTGAGGATATTATTACCGATGATAGGGTCGAGATAATGAATCCGAATCAGCACATCGCCACGCTCGATAAGGATGGTGTGCTGCATGCGGAGATGGTGGTAAAGACGGGCAAGGGGTATGTTCCGGCGGAAAGGCACGAAATAGAGGATCAACAGATTGGGGTAATCCCGATTGATGCCCTTTTTTCACCGATCAGGAAAGTCACCTACGTCGTAGGCAATGCACGGGTTGGCCAGAGGACCGATTATGATAAGCTGACCTTTGAGGTATGGACGGATGGTACGGTGAATCCACAAGATGCATTGGCATATGCTGCGAAGATCCTCAAGGAGCAAGTTACCCCTTTTATCAGTTTTGAGGAAGAGCCGGTTGAAGAGCAAGAGTCAGAGAGCAACGAGGAGGAAGCCAGGGTCAATGAAAATCTTTTTCGACCGGTGAGCGAGCTTGAGCTCTCGGTGCGCTCATCCAATTGCCTGAAGAATGCGGATATAACGTATATATACGAGCTGGTTCAGAAGACGGAAAGCGAGATGCTCAAGACCAAGAATTTCGGACGAAAATCCTTGAATGAGATAAAGGGCATCTTGGAGGAAATGGGCCTTCATTTTGGCACGAAACTGGAAGATTTCCCCTTGCCTGAGGAGGGCGAAGGAGAGCCTGAGGCATCAAAGGAAGAGGATACAGATTGATGAGGCACAGAAAAGCAGGCAGAAAACTGGGCCGTGACCCAAGCCATCGTAGGGCCATGTTGCGAAACCTGGTAACCTCCCTTTTCAGATACGAGGAGATTGCAACCACACACGCAAAGGCAAAGACCGCGCGGCCTATTGCTGAGAAGATGATTACCCTCGCCAAAAGAGGTGATCTCCATGCCCGTAGACAGGCCCTCTCCTATATCATGGACAAATCGGTAGCCCATACACTATTCGATGAGATAAAGGATCGTTTTCAAGACCGTCAGGGTGGATATGTGAGGATCGTACAGATGGGGGCCAGGAAAGGCGATAACGCGCCCCTGGCTCTTATGCAATTGGCGACGGCAGGTAAGGGTAAGAAGGGTCCAGCAAAGGTATCGAAAAAGGCAGGTAAGGGGAAAAAGAAGTCCACTGAGAAGACGCCTGATGAGAAGGCTGCTCCCAAGGAAAAGAAGCTCAAGGATCCACAGCAGACGGGATAGATGAATAGCTCGGCCACTAAGGCACAAAGGCACAAAAAAAGGACCCCTTCCTGCTATTGCGGGAAGGGGATTTTTTCATATGCCGTGCTCCAGGTAGGAGCGGGATGATGTGGCATCTCTCATTTTTTCGCCCATAACACAACGGATTATGGGGTGATGGAATCGATGTACCGGTTTCAACACAGAGATCTTCTGGGGATTGAACAGCTATCCGTAAGCGATATACATTTGATCTTTGATACGGCGGATGTGTTCAGGGAGATATCAACACGGGAAAGAAAGAAGGTTCCCACATTAAAGGGCAAGAATATAGTAACTTTATTCTATGAACCGAGTACGAGGACCAAAACCTCATTTGAGATAGCTTCGAAAAGGCTCAGTGCGGATACTCTCAGTTTCTCGGTATCGGATAGCAGTATGGTGAAGGGAGAGACGCTCGTCGATACGGCGAGGAACCTTCAGGCCATGAACCCTGATCTCATCATCATACGGCATCCTTGCTCCGGGGTCCCTCATCTCCTGGCAAAACATGTGGAGGCAGGGGTCGTAAATGCGGGAGACGGGATGCATGAGCATCCCACACAGGCGCTGCTGGATCTCTATACGATCAAGAAAAAGAAGGGAAGGATTAAGGGGTTGCAGGTGGTGATCATTGGGGATCTTGCTCACAGCAGGGTCGCTCGATCCAATATCATAGGCCTGAGAAAGATGGGCTCTCAGGTGACTGTCTCGGGCCCCCCACCATGATTCCCGTTCATGCCGAATCTCTCGGGGTTAAGGTGGTGTTCGATCCCGCGAAGGCCTTAAAGGGCAAGGATGTGATCATGATTCTGCGGATCCAGATCGAGCGGCAGAGCGGAATGCTATTCCCGGGCACAAGGGAGTACTCAGCCTTTTTCGGTCTCAACGAGGATCTCATGAAGGGAGCGAACAAGGAGGCCATTATCATGCACCCGGGCCCGATCAATCGGGGAGTTGAGATCACCAACAAGGTGGCGGATGGCCCCTATTCCGTGATCCTGGATCAGGTGACGAACGGCGTGGCGATACGAATGGCGCTTCTGTATTTACTCATGGGAGGCGGTAAGGATGATCACCTGGATTAAGGGCGGAAGGATAGTTGATCCCCGAGGGATGAGGGAGAAGAACCTCGATATCGTGATACATAAGGGAAAGATCGACAGGCTCCTGCCCCCCGGAACATTTCATCCCCCTCGTGATAGCGAGATACGGCAGGTGGATGCCTCGGGGATGGTGGTCACACCTGGTCTCATCGATATGCACGTCCACTTCCGGGAGCCAGGGGAGGAGTACAAGGAGACGATCGCAACGGGAAGCAAGGCAGCCGCCGCCGGAGGCTTTACTGCGGTGGCGAGCATGGCCAATACCAACCCCATCAATGATTCACGGTCGGTTACGGAGTTTATCCTCGAGCGGGCACGGAAGGCTAACCTGATACGGGTTTATCCGGTTGCAGCCATAAGCAAGGGCATGAGGAGCGAGTCGCTCACCGAGTTCGGCGATCTCAAGCAGGCGGGCGCTGTGGCGGTGTCAGATGATGGAAGGCCGGTTACCAACAGCGAACTCATGAGGAGGGCAATCGAATACGCGGCCTTCTTCGGCCTCCGGGTTATATCCCATTGTCAGGATCTCGATCTCTCAAATCGTGGCGTTATGCATGAGGGCGCCGTTTCAACCAAACTGGGCTTGAGCGGAATTCCAGCAGCCAGCGAGGAGGTAATGGTTGCCAGGGAGATCCTCTTGGCGAAACTCACGGGCTGCCCTGTTCATATTGCCCATGTCAGTACCGAGGGATCGGTTGCCCTCATTCGGCAGGCCAAAGAGCAGGGTATACCGGTAACAGCAGAGACGGCCCCTCACTATTTCAGCCTTGATCACCGTGCCGTCATGGAGTTTGATACCAATGCCAAGATGTACCCACCGCTCCGGGAACCCAAGGATGTAGAGGCCGTCAAGGAAGGGCTCTCAGAGGGTATCATAGATGTGATTGCAACGGATCATGCCCCGCACAGCCCGCTTGAGAAGGATGTAGAGTTCGACAAGGCCGCATTCGGCATTATAGGGCTGGAGACATCGCTGCCGCTCACCTTGCAATTGGTGAGGGACGGGGTGATGGACCTGCCCTCTGCGATCGCAAAGCTTTCCTATAATCCCGCTACCATCCTCAGTGTTAAAGGTGGTACTATCGAAGAGGGCAAGGAGGCGGATCTGACGGTTATAGACCTGAACAAGGAGTACGTGGTCCACGAAGAGGACTTCAACTCCAAGTGCCATAACTCACCTTTTATCGGCTGGAGCATGAAGGGCAAAGTCATGCTCACCATGGTTGGGGGAAGGATAGTCTGGAACGCTGATGAGCGCAATCCTCGTCGTTGATGATGAATTAAGTATGCGGGAATTCCTCGAGATCCTCCTGGACAGGGAGGGCTATGCGGTGAGCTGCGCGGAGAGCGGGGAAGATGCCTGTTCGATCTTGGACGGAGAGACATTTGATCTGGTGATTACTGATATTCGGATGGACAAGATTGATGGGTTGGGGGTCTTACGGAAGGTGAAGGAGATCAACCCCGAGACACCGGTGATCATGATATCGGCCTACGCTACTGCTGAGACGGCCGTTGAGGCCATGAAGGAGGGGGCCTATGATTATATCCCCAAGCCCTTTGAGGTTGAGGAATTCAAGAGGGTCGTATGTGATGCGATCCGCACCAAAGAGGCTTCCACGGAGAGGGAGGAGGATCATCTCGCAAAAGAGCTTCACTTTGGCTGCCTGATTGGCGAGAGCCCCCAGATGAAAAAGGCCTATGAGCTCATACGAAGGGTGGCCGAAACCAAGACAAACATCCTGATAACCGGTGAGAGCGGCACGGGCAAGGAACTTGCGGCGAGGGCCATACATGAGCAGAGCCCGAGATGTGAGAAGCCCTTTGTGGCAATAAATTGTGCAGGGATTCCTGAGACGTTAATCGAGAGCGAGCTGTTCGGCTATAAGAGAGGTGCATTTACCGGCGCACATGCGGATAAGGGCGGTTTCTTCGAGGCCGCAGACGGAGGAACGGTATTCTTCGATGAAATAGGCGAGTTAAGCCCCTCCATTCAGGTGAAGCTCTTGAGGGTAATCCAGGAGAGGACCTTTACCAGGATAGGAGACACACACGAGAGAACCGTGGACGTAAGGTTTATCTCGGCAACCAATAAGAGCCTCGAGCAGGAGGTGATGGATGGAAGATTTCGCGAGGATCTGTTCTTCAGGCTCAATGTAATCGAAATTCCCATGCCCCCCTTACGGGAGCGGCAAGGGGATCTACCCCTCTTGGCTCGCTACTTCTTGGGGAAATACTCCAAGGAGTTGGGAAAGGATATCAGGAAAATCTCCGCCTATGCCATGGATATACTCGCTAAATATCCATTTCCGGGCAACATACGGGAACTGGAGAACATCATTGAGCGGAGCGTGGCGCTGGAAGCATCCAACATCGTGCTCCCTCAGAGTTTGACCCTCTCGGATTTTAAGAAGGCTCGGGTGCGGGAGAATAGACGCCGCACCGACCTGGGCCCTGACGGGATAAAACTCGATGGGGTGATGGCCGAGATAGAGAGGGATTATCTTTTAAAGGCCATGGAGATGTCACGAGGATCCAGGCAGCGTGCTGCCGAGCTTCTGGGTATTAGCATGAGATCCCTTCGGTATCGATTGGAGAAGTTAGAACTCGGCGCCTTTTTTGATGAATCTCACTGACAATAATTGTTATGATGCTGACAAAAATTGTCACTTTCGCTTCGTCGCTCCATGCAGGAATCGAGGAGATACGATGCCGAGATCGAGAAATCCCGCGTTTTTACCTACAAAAGGAAACGAAATGGCATGAAGGAGTAGATATTATTATCATGGCATGGCAGTTGCAGAAGATTGTAACAAAGGTTGATTTTTTAAGATTGAAAAGGAGGTGATTGTCGCAAAACAAAATCTTTAACCCAGTGATTAACAACAATAACTATTTAGAGAAAGGAGACGTACCATGTTACTTAAATTAAACAAGATGCAAAACCAACAAGGCTTCACCCTTATCGAGCTGATGATCGTTATTGCGATCATTGGAATCCTGGCTGCTATCGCCATCCCGCAGTTCAGTGCATACAGGCAGAGGGCATACAATTCCGCAGCAAACAGTGACTTGAAAAACGCGGCTACTGCCCAAGAGGCCTACTATGTTGATAACGAGACTTACACCGCCACGATTGCCAACCTCATTGGCACCTATGGCCTCTATACCTCTGAAAAGGTGAAATTCATCAATCCGAGTGGTAATATTACTACTTACCACATGGAGGCCTACCACACGAGCGGTAATATAACCTATACGATAGATGGTCCTGGTGGAAGTATCACGCACAACTAATAAGGGATTTTTATGATGCCTTGTAGCTAAAGGGGGCAGGCTTAAAAAAGGCCTGCCTCTTTGGCTATAAAACTGCTGTAGCTGCTATAAGGTAACCCGTGTCGAGTCGTCACTTTAATAGTAATACGAGGTCAATTTCCCTTCCCCTTTTCCATGTACCGGGAACCATATTCCTTCAATCTTTCTGAGCGTTCCATATAGGCCCTTCCCAAAAGCGGTAAAATGATCTGAAGATCAGGAGCTTCGTCATCTTGAATGGTATCTGTCCTAATTTCCTTGATGAGTGCGTCGAGTTTCTCATCCGGTATGATGAGTAAGGTCTCAGCCAGGAATTCCCTGAGTAATTCTTTTTCCTGCTTTAGATAAAGAACCTCAATCATGTGAAGCCGGGTCATGATCTCTTTTCTGTTTTTATTCAAGACCAACTCAAGATAATGCTTGGCCTTTGTAAAGCTTTCTTCGTATTTATATATAATCCCTAAATTATAAAAGGCGCGGGTAAAATCCTTCTCTAATACGAGGGCCCTTCTTGATTCACTCAGAGCCTCTGCGAGACGCCCTTTTTTGATCAAGATAAAGGACAGATTATTATGCGCCACTGCGCTGTGTTCATCATGGCTCAGGGCACTCATGAAATTATTGAACGCCTCATCGTATTTCCCTTGTTTCATCATAAGCACTCCCAGGTTATTATAGGCACTCGAAAACCCGGGCGCTAACTTAATTGCCTTACGCAGATGCTTAATGGCCCTTTCTTTTTGATCGATGCTTATGTATGCCAGGGCTAGATTGTAGTGGGTCATATGGTGGCTTGGGCAATTAGGGTCTCTTTCTAATGTAAGTGCTTGATGGTACAAGGTTATTTCCTTTTCCCTATAGCCCATATCGCCGTAATATTTTGCGAGGTTGTGGTAGGGTCGCGGAAGCTTGGGATTCTTATCCACAGCATCCATCCACAGGCTCTCTCCTGTCTTCCAGATAGCATTGCGCACAAAAGTGTTGTGACCGTGGCCTACGAGAACTAGTATGATGAAAATGGATATGATCACTTGCATACTTCTCTTTTTAGAAAACAGTTGCAGCGCCCTTAAGAGTAAGATGGCTAAAGGCGCAAAAAATAGCATGGATGGAATGTAATTCCGATGTTCAAAGACAAGTTCAAGAGGAAAGATAGAGGACTCGGTTAAGTGATTGACGAAGAAAAAGATGATGCAGTATGACACAAAAGGCCACTTTCTGGATTTTACTATACTCACGCAGATGATGCCCACAATGAAGAGGATCGCTACTATGGTCGTTGGCGGATCAATAAGGCTATGTGAAATGGCAATGTCGTGATTTATGCATAACCGGCCTGGCATGGGATAGAACAAGAGGGAGATATAGAAAAGTATTATCCTGGGCTCCGTTAATAATCTCTCCGCAAGGGTAAATGCCCTCCGTTCATAGCCTGAGAGCAAATTTTGGGTTGAGAATATGGATGGACCCTTAAGGACTAGTGCGAGGGCCACTGGAATAAGGAGCAGAAGAAGGACTATGATAGAATTCCTTTTTATATTTTCTTTGCTTAGTCCCTGGATTATGAAAAGGTCAAAGAGAAAGATGCTGATGGGAAGCATAGCGGCATTTTCTTTTGAGCCGAAAGCTAGGGCGGCGGCAATGAGACACAAAAAAAGGTAGATTCCTTGGTGGGGCTTATCCTCAGAGGTTCTACCCTTGAGGTAGAAATACATGGACATGATGTAAAACATGCCTGCCATGCTGGCCATCCTTTGGACGATATAGGTGACTGCCTGAATTTGCACGGGGTTTATGGCCCAAAGGACACTTGCTAGTAAGGATATAAAGTAGGAGTCTGGCCCGTATCTTGCTTTCAGAAGAGGGAGATTAAGGGTCTGATAGAGGAACAGGAATAGGAATAAAGAGGCCAAAAAGTGTATTGATAGGTTGACAATATGGTAGCCAAGCACATTATCTTCCCCTACATAGTAGTTGAGAGCAAAGCTGAGGCATGACACCGGCCGGTATATTTTCCCGACATTATTTACGCTGGCGAAGAAAGTATTCTTGATGTTGCTCCAGGTAAGCTCCTTCAGGTGCAAGGGTTCATTTGTCAGGATGTTGATTTCATCATCGAAGTGCCAAGATGCATGAAACGTATTTGAATAAATTGTGAGTACAATCACAAAGATGGCAACGAGGGCAAATACAGTTCTGCGACACGGTGTTAAATGAGTCTCCGGTTCAAGATTAGCAAAACCCATGTTCCCCCCATTAATTTAAATCAGATTTGGTGGCCCTGTGCAATCATCAGCCTCCTCGTCACCCTTGCTTATTTCCCCACCTTGAGTGGTAGGTTCATGCTGGATGATAATAGCTTAATCAAAAACAACCAATACATAAGAGAATTGCACCCTATCACTTCTTATCTTGCTCAAGAAGATGGCATAAGCGATGTGCGAGATACAGGCAATTATCACACGGGTTACTACAGGCCCTTGATCAATATAACGTACTGGCTTGACTATCAACTATGGGGTATGAGTGCCCCTGGCTTTAGAATCACAAACCTTATTCTTCACATTTTGAGTTGCTTACTCCTTTTCAAGGTTCTTGTTTCTCTTGTTAATGATCGGGAGGCATGCTTTTTGGCTACAGTCCTTTTTGCCCTGCATCCCGTTAATACCGAATCAGTGTCCTGGATTACTTCCAGAAACAATATTCTAGTAACATTTTTTAGCCTCTCTGCAATCTATTTCTATATTAAAGCTTGGGAGAACGAGAGCACTAAAGCTCTGTTTTTTTCTATCCCGTGCTTTATCCTTGCTCTTCTTTCAAAGGAATTCGCCATTATGATTCTGCCGATCTTTTTCTTGTACCAAAGGTTTCTTGCTAAGGATAGAAAAAATATAACAAAGGAGGCTTTATGGTATCTCCTATTTGGAATTATATTGATTTTATACTTCATCCTGAGAAAGAGTGTAACTACTTCTTTGCTGGCGCCATCGGAAATGGAAACTATTTGGTCTAGGGTTTACTTTTCTCCCTACCTTATATTGATGAATTTAAGACTTATACTGTTCCCTTACGGCCTCCACAGCTTTGTGATTGATTATCCTGATACCTATTTCGGCCGTGAGGCTATTGCTGGTTTCCTCACTTGTATCTTGCTCGGTCTTTTCATATGGAGAGAAAGGAGAGAAAGGCTTCTTTGTTTTTCTTTGTTCTCGTTCCTTATCTCAATTGTCCCAATCCTTAATATTATCCCAACTTCTGCAGTTACTTTGATTTCCATGAGATGGCTCTATTTTCCCATAGCCTTTTTTTCGATTTCCATTTCGCGGTTTATACAGCGGCTTATGCATCTGAATAGGTCTCTAGCGCTGGCTTGCGTTGGCTTGGTGACGCTCTATTTTGGCGCTTATTCCTATCTTTTGAATAAAGACCTTTTTCATGATGAAGATTCCTTTTTTACTCGGGAAGTAAAAGGGTTTAATAATTATCTCTATGCAGGTGGGCTTGCTGAAAGCCTCTTAGATATGAGGAACTATCAGGAAGCGGAAAAATACTTTCGGATAGCTATAAAGAGTTATCCTAATCAGGCCAAGAATTATATTAATTATTCGGCACTGCTCATAGAAACAGGTAGAATGAATGAGGCGCTGCTCTTTCTCAACAAGGCGAAGCCCTTGACGATGATTCATAGCGAGCGAGGGGAATGGTTTAACAATCTGGGAATGCTTGATTCCAAACAGGGAAAAAACGAGCAAGCCATAAGGAATTTCAAGAAGGCTGTCTTGTTTAACCCAAATGAGCCGCAGTTCTGGGCTAATCTTGGTGGGGCTTATGGATCAAGGGGCGATTACGAGAGTTCACTTATAGCATTAAAGAAAGGTCTGGAGATTGCTCCCGGTTCTCTTACGGTAAGAAAAAATCTGGCCGTTACCTATATCCGCATGAAGGAGTATAAAAAGGCCATTGCTGTGCTCGAAGAGGTTTCGCCCAAGGAGCGTACTGAAATCGGTATCAGTGATCTGTTGCTAAAGGCTCAGAAGGCTCACGCATTGCGCCAACGCGTATCTGAACCGAAAATTGGTACAGAATAGGAGAAATTCCATTAATGAAATCACGGTGTAATATAAGGTCATGCTAAACGGAAAGAGAATTGTCGTTGTTCTGCCGGCGTATAATGCAGAGAAGACTCTTGAGCAAACATATTGGGAAATCCCCCAGGAAATTGTGGACGATGTATTGATGGTGGACGACGGTAGTAGCGATAGTACGGTATCTCTAGCTCAAACATTGGGCATTGCTACTATAGCGCATGACCGGAACTATGGTTACGGGCGTAACCAGAAGACCTGTTACGAGGAGGCGTTGAAACGGAGCGCCGATATCATAGTCATGGTTCACCCAGATTATCAGTATACCCCTAAACTCATTACCGCTATGGCCAGCATGATTGCTTTTGATGTGTATGATGTGGTGTTGGGTTCCCGCATTATTGGCGGTAGAGCCATTATGGGCGGCATGCCCCTTTACAAGTATATCGCTAACCGGTTGTTAACTGCCTTTGAGAATGTGCTTCTCGGGAGCAAAGTATCAGAATTTCATACAGGTTATCGTGCATTTTCCAGAGAGGTGCTCGAGACTATACCACTGCAAGAAAATTCTAACGGCTTTGTATTTGATAATGAGATGCTGGTTCAGATTATCTATTTTGGGTATAGAATTGGCGAGGTGTCCTGTCCAACCCGATATTTTGAGGGGGCCTCTTCAATCGGATTCAAAAAGTCTATAAGATATGGGGTTGGAGTTGTTATCACCACTCTGAAATGTGTACTCCATCGACTTAAGCTCAGAAAAGATCCTCTTTTTGATCCTGAAGGCAGCAGGCTTACGCTAAATGATGGCCAGATTCATGAATAATAAGGATTTTGGCGCGTGCCCCGTATGCGGTGGGTTAAAGGAGAATTTCTTATTTACGACAAAAACACCTTTTTCAGAATTTCGCATTGTTCAATGTGAGATATGTGGGTTGGCCCGTACTTTCCCCTTGTTCAGCGATGTATCTCTCCATGCTCAGGATATGGGCATGTACTATGGCAGAGGGGTAACCAAGTTTATCCCCATTGTCCAGAAGTTCCGAGATGAAATAGCGAGATTAAGGGCGAAATATTATTTGTCCTTCGTCCCAGATTCGGTTCAAACCCCGAAAATATTGGATGTAGGCTGTGCGGAAGGGCGTCTATTGAGTACGTTCTTGGGATACGGGTGCCGATGTTGGGGCATTGAACATCATTCGTACCCAGCTCAGCGGTTCCTTAATGGTGATCGAATTGTATATTTACAAGGTGATTTGCAGGCTGTTGAGTTGCCGGAAGAAGGATTTGACCTAATTTTTTTATGGCATACATTGGAGCACATGGATGAGCCCCAACTGATTATGACTCGACTATATCAATTGCTGGCCCCGAAAGGGGTCATAATTGTGGCTGTTCCAAATTTCTCAAGCATGGAAGCCCGCAGGTTTAAACGATTTTGGTTTCACTTGGATATTCCCTGGCATAAGTATCATTTTAATAAGAAATCACTTGAATATTTATTAAGAAAAAATCACCTCAGGATTATGAAAATAAGCACCCTCTGTTTTGAACAGGGGCCTTACGGCCTTCTCCAAAGCATTCTTAATGCACTAGGCTGGCCTCATAATGAATTCTACGAGGCACTAAAGGGGAGCCTGGATTATAGAAGGTCTATCTATCTTGTTATTCAGTTCTTTATGGTGCTTTTTTTGCTGATTCCCGTATTTTTTATCAATCTCTTCACCTCGAATAAAGCAAGAGGGCCGGTATTAAAACTGATAATAAAAAAAGAAGAGACCAAGTCCGGTGAAGGCTAGGGGGGAATCATCATAGTAAAAACGAGGGTTGGAACGTGCGGTCTGGTTACTTTTGATCTCAGGAACCCTGACAGTCTTCCGGCAGGTTTAACAGTATGATTCCATGAGGAGCGTAAGGTGTTTTACTATCGGTTAAGCTGAGAGGGCGGTTAGGTATGCATGAAAAAACCAAAACATCATATTTTAAGGCCTTTCTTCTGGGGATTTTAGCGGTTCTTATCGTTTCGATCCTTATTCTTTCCTATGTTCCCCCAGTGAGCAAGGATGCCCTTACGCACCACCTAGCAGTGCCGAAGTTATATCTCAAGCATGGAAGTATATACGAAATCCCATTCATGGTCTTCTCTTACTATCCCATGAACCTGGAGCTTCTCTATTCAATTCCCCTTTATCTCGGCAATGACATCATCCCAAAATATATTCACTTTGCCTTTGCCCTGCTAACGGCCTGGCTTATTTTCAATTATTTGAGACCTCGAACAAATTTTATTTATGCAATCCTTGGGGTGCTGCTGTTCCTTTCAATTCCCATTATCGTCAAGCTTTCAATAACGGTTTACGTGGATTTAGGGCTCATATTCTTTTCCACTGCCTCCCTTCTGCTTCTGCTCAAATGGGTTGAGAACGGGTTTAAATACAGATTTTTGGCATTATCCGCTATTTGTTGCGGGCTTGCTATGGGGACGAAATACAACGGCCTGATCACCTTTTTCCTGCTGACCCTCTTTGTTCCCTTCATCCATTCGAGGTACGCAAAGGACAACAAGGCCGGTGCTGTCAAGTCCTTGCGATATGGAGCCCTTTTTCTCGCGATTGCCCTTCTTCTCTTCACCCCGTGGATGATACGCAACTATATCTGGACGGGCAACCCCCTGTACCCCCTCTATGACGGCTTGTTTAATCCGGAGGATCCGGTGCATAGGCACACGATTGATCTCTTTACCTATAGAAGTGCGGTTTACCATGAGCAGTGGTGGCAGATAGCGCTGCTTCCTATAAGGATCTTTTTCGAGGGGCAAGACGGCAATCCCCAGTATTTTGACGGGAGGCTTAACGCGTTCCTCCTTTTGCTTCCCCTGTTCGCCTTTTATCGGGTTGGAAAGGAATCCGATACCATGAGGATGGAACTGAAGGCAATACTCTCTTTTTCCGCCCTGTTCTTCGCATTCAGCTTTTTTAGCAGTGGCTTGAGAGCCAGGTACATCTCTCCAATTATCCCTTCGTTGGTGATATTGTCTATATTCGGCCTGAGAAGGATGGTCCTCCAGGTGAAGGCGTTGCGAATTCCATTGCTGCGGGATATTGGCCTAGCTGGCATCGTGCTTATTATTTGCGCTGCGCTTTGGCTGAATTTTCGCTATGTAATAGATCAATATGGATATGTTGACCCTTTCAGTTATATCGGAGGCACGGTAACTCGAGATGAGTATATAGAGAGGCACCGACCTGAATATCCAGTTATTAGATACATTGATGAAAACTTGGCTCCATGCGATAGAATATTATTTTTGTTTATGGGCGATAGAGGTTACTACTGCGACAGAGAATATGTTTTTGATGTGGTCGCTAACAGGAGTTTGCTCCATCAACTGGTTAAAATGTCAAGGAAACCTGAGCAAATACTGCAAGGGCTTAGGAGCAAAGGAATAACCCATATGCTCATCCGCTATGATATCTTTGACCGATGGGTAAAAGATGAAGACAACTTTTCGATCAGAGATCAAGAGTTGTTAGCAAGATTTTTTGAGAGGCATGTTAAACTTCTTTATTTCAAATGGGGATACGGGGTATCTCGATTGGAGCACTCTTCCGCTTAAGCTATACCTTTTATACCTTTTGTGTATTCACACATATACACTTGACATATGCACTAAATTATTCTAGCTATTGAGTTCAGATTCAGGGGAGGTACATTATGGAAGAGGTGAATGCTCTTAAAATTAGAAACAATTTGGGTGAAATACTTGACCGGCTGAATGAAAAAGGAGAACCCATTCTCATCAGCAAAGGCAGGAAAATAAGAGCTGTTTTAGTCACTCCTGAACAGTTCGAAAAGCGTTTCCTGGATTGGCAGGCTAAGGAAGAGAAGAGGAGGCTCCTTGAGGGAGTCAAGAGTTTGAGAAAGGAAAGGAAGGGAAGCCTGAGCAGTATGACGGTATTACGCCAGCTAAGAGGATATAATGTATGATCTGGATTATTGATGCCTCTATTGCAGTTCGGTGGTTTATTGAGGAGGAGGCTCACACTCATGCAGAAGATGTTTTGGAAAAAGTAATTGATAGACCTGGAAGATTCGCTGTCCCTGAACTATTTGCGTTTGAAGTTTTTTCTGTTTTGCACCGTTTACACCCAAATGGGCTTGAGGCTTTTAGAAAGGGAATCCTACCGCTCTTACAAGGTGGGATATTCCGGCAGCCTATGACAGAAAGTCTTGCAGTCAAGGCGAACACGTTCATTAATTTAGGATTGACTGGATACGAAGCATGCTATGCTGCTTTGGCCATGGATTTAAAAGGGATATGGCTTACTTTTGATGCGCAGGCCCACAGCTTGATCCGAAAAAAGAAGATATCCTGGTTTCTCGAAAAGGAAATGCCTCCGGGCTGGCCCGGTTAGGCCGGAATCTTTATAGTGAGGAGATGTCGGTAAGCGTTCATGGATTTAGGCAGACATTCGCTGGCAAGGGTCTTGCAAGTTGAATTCTTTGGGCTACGTTCCCCGCGGCTTGCCGCGAATTTGTCATACGGGCGAACCCCGGATTGTGGTCAGGGGCAGGCGCCGATATCTAGAAAACAAAGCTGGATTCCGTGTCAAGCACGGAATGACGGCCCAAGAGAGAAGACGATACCCGGCTGCTTGCGGCGGGGTAGTTCATTAGATGCATGGGAAACATAGGATTTGTTTTGAAAGACTAAGTAGCCGATCTTACGAGCTTTGGTAAAAAAATGATAATTACTCAGGTAGATGGGTTATAGGCTGAAGACTGTTAGGGAAGAACAGGGATACGGCGCATTTTGAAGCCATGTTTGGTACGAGAAACTACTGTTTTTTCAACAAAGTGCGGCAGTAGTGCTCTTCTGATCACTTGAAGCCTTCAGTCTAAATAGCTTCAGGCTGACTACGTGAGTAGTCACAAATGATTTACAGAAAGGCGATATGGATATTGGAAATCCTCGAAATAAAAAATTGAGATTGATTGCAGAGAAATTCAATCTGCACATAATCTATGGCTTTGGCAGCCAGGCAAAAGATGTGTATGAATGGATAAAAGGTAATATGCAAACGCTCAATATTCCTTTTTCATCCGATGTGGATATTGGAGTAAAGCCTGCACTATCAAAGACTTTGTCTATCAAGGAAAAGGTTGCCGTTTCGATGGAACTGGAAGAGTTATTTTCGGTAACCCATGTTGATTTGCTGGTAATACCCGAAGTAGATCCTTTCCTGGCTGCCAATATTGTCAGGGGAGAAAGATTATATTGTAAGGATGCATATGAAGCTGATGAATATGATCTTTATATCCTGAGAAGGGCGGGTGACCTTATCCCTCTAGAACGGGAAAGGATATCACTTATCATGGAGAGTCCCTAATGAGCCCAGACAAGATCTCAAAAAGGGTTGTCGTAGATAGAATAAGCTGGATAAATAACATGCTAGGAGAGATAGATTCCCTGCCTCTGGAAAATTATGAGCAATTTACCAGTGATAAAAGAAATATTTGGTCAGCTGAGTCATGCCTGAGAAGGGCTATTGAAGCACTGATGGATCTTGGAAGACACATCGCAGCGAAGGGCTTTGGTCAGGGCGTGACTGAGTACAAAGAGATTGGGAATATCCTAGCACAAATGGGTGTTTTATCTGATAGTGAGTCCGTGATTTTCAAAACCCTTGCCGGGTACAGAAACAGGATGATTCACTTCTACCATGAGATATCATATAGAGAGCTATTTGAGATATGCGTATCAGATCTTTCGGAAGTTAAGGCGATGGCAGAGGCATTACGGAGATGGATAAAAGAAAATCCAGAAAAGATCGATGAGAGCTTATGACCTTGTTGTAAATATGAAAATACCATACTTGACAAATTCGTAAAAAGCCCCCGGTGTCCGGCCAGGGTAGATTGATGTCCCGCATTTGAAGACGTCCGACGCACAATGCGCATCTAAGCTCTTGCATGCCAGCCAGACAGATCCGGGCGAAGGAAAAATGCAAATGTACGGTAGAAGATGGCCGTTATCACCATGGAAAGAAAAGCACTTTTTGGTTTTACTCGCTGCATTTTTCATTTTGCAATTCGAAGCTTTATTACAAGTATGCTATTAATGCGTCGTCGATTTAAGGAAGCTTCATTATGAGACTGGGCTAGGCTTTACGAAATGAAAGAGGATCGGGGTTTTTGCTGATGTACCTAAACAAAACAATTGGGGTTGTAGTGCCTGCCTACAATGAGCAGGAATTGATAGGTGATACCTTACGAAGCATTCCTCCTTTTGTGGATACGATCATTGTTGTCGATGACAGCAGCAAGGACGCCACAGCGAAGATTGTATGGAGCACAGCGGAAACCGATAAGAGAATAGTTTTCATCGAACATACCGCAAATCAAGGAGTCGGTGGTGCGATTATCACAGGGTATAAGAAGGCTGTGGAATTAGATATTGAGGTTACCGCTGTTATGGCCGGTGATAATCAGATGGACCCACGGGATCTCAAGAATATAGTACGGCCTGTTGCCAAAGGAGTTGTTGATTACACCAAGGGAAACAGGCTTTTTCAGGGAGACGCGTGGAACATGATTCCTCATTATCGGTACTTCGGCAACTCCTTTCTTTCCCTTTTTACCAAGATCGCTTCGGGCTACTGGCACATTGCCGATTCCCAGACAGGATACACTGCTGTTTCCCTGCGGGCTCTTAAAAAATTGAATCTGGACTCTATCTACAAGCGCTACGGCATGCCGAATGATATGCTCATAAAGCTGAACCAATATGACTTCAAGGTGCGGGACGTACACGTAAAGCCCGTTTATAACATCGGCGAGAAGTCAGGGATAAAATTAATAAAAGTTGTTCCCAAGATATCATGGCTGTTATTCAAAGGATTCTGGAAAAGGCTCTTCTTCAAATACGTTATAAAAGATTTTCACCCCCTCATCTTTTTTTACATGCTATCGTTTTTTCTGTTGATCTCAAGCATTCCTTTGACTATACGATTTTTCTACATTTGGGCGTTGAGGGGCGATATTCCTGATATCAATGCCATGGCTCTCGTCTTTACCTTGATTAGTGGGCTGCAGACACTATTTTTCGGAATGTGGTTTGATATGGACTATAATAAAAATTTGCGTTGATGGCCCTGTGCATTGGAAGGGGCAGACTGAGAGACTTTAAAGAGATCCATAAGATCATTGGAAAGACAGATATTGGTTCGAATATTTCTTCGCACTGAGGCACATGCCATTAACGTAGCGATTAGATGCAAATAGGGAATATATCGATTGTATCGAAGGATTTTAGAAAGAATCTTAGGAGATTGTCTTTTTAGAAACGATATCAATGTATGTAAGTTTAAAATTGCCAAGGATCATTTGCAATATAGAGCAAGTAAAACCAATTTACCTTTTTGGGTAATATGATGAAATTGCTCGTCCTTACTACAATCTATCCCAGAGGAAAGACAGAATTGCCTGGCAATAAAGTTCACGGAAAATTTGTCAGGGATTTCGCCAAAGAATTGGTCAAAAAAGGGTATGAAGTCCACGTTCTAACACCGCATAGCATAAACACGCTTTCCTATGAGTTACTTGATGGCGTAAATGTCCATCGGTTCCATTATTTCTTTCGCGAGCCATGGGAAACATTGACCTATCACGAAGGAATTCCACAGAATATTAGAAAATTTAGGAATAAGTTGCTCGCGCCTTTCCTGTCATTCAGCTTTTTATGGCATGCAATAAGATTGATAAGAAGATACAGGATCGTGACCGTGAATGCACATTGGGCCATCCCTACCGGATATATCGGCCTATGGATCAAGAAATTCACAGGCGTCTGTCTATTGACAACAATATACGGAGCCGAAGTATTTCCTGTAATATCCGGCAGGATGGCGGCTCTAAGGCCCTTCATAGCCCGTGCCATAAATGGTGCCGATTTTATAGTCGGCATCAGCAATGAAACGGCAAAGGCCGCAAGGGCACTGAGTCATGGAAGGGATGTTTACATGATACCCGACGGGATAGATACCGAATACTATAAGCCTTCCCCCCGGAATACAAGACTGCTTAAGAAATATCGTTGTAACGAGGACCGTGTTATATTCTTCAGCGGAAGAATGGTTGAAAGGAAAGGTCACTGCTGCCTCTTGGAGGCCATGAAATATGTGAAACAGAGCTTGCCGGATGCGAAGCTCATCCTGGGCGGCAGGGGACCCCTTTATGATGATCTCGTGTCGCTGAGAAAAAACTGGGGTCTTGAAAAGGAGGTTGAATTGCCCGGCTTTATACCGGAAGAAGACATGGTTCCACTTCTTCAATCCTCACAACTCTTCGTTTTGCCTTCCTGCATGGATCGTTACGGCGATACCGAAGGATCGGCAACAGCCGCACTGGAAGCTATGGCGTGTGGTACACCCGCTTTGATAAGCAGAATAGGAGGCAATATCGGTTCTATCAAAGAAGGCAGAGGTGCATTTTACTTTACACCTATGGACGCCTTTGATTTAGGTGAAAAAATCGTATACGTACTCACTGCAGCGGATAGATTGAGGAAACTATCTTATGAGGCAAGGGAATTTGTTGTATCGAAATACTCGTGGGATAGAGTAGTGGAGCGCTTAATAAGGATCGGTTGCATATAGAAAAGAAAAATCGAATTAACAGTAAAGGGATTATGGTCAGAATAAAGATTCAGAAACCTTCTATCATTCTTACGTCTGCTGGAAGAACTGGGACCCTCTTTTTTTCAAAATTATTTGAATCATCTGTGGACAATATTGATTCGTTTCATATGCCGGATAAACTTATGAACTTGAGTGAAATTAGTGCATGGAAAAAACAAATTGAATACTTCGGATTATATAACATCACAGTAGCGAGGATAAGAGGAAAATATGGGATTCGATTTCTTTCTGATCAGGCATTAGCAAGATCAAAAGAGCAGGCATATATTGTTGATGCCCTTTTCAAACATAGATATAGGTTTTTGAGTAAATTACCTCATACATATTACGCTGAATGTAATCCCACATTTTATGGTTTAATCCCGTATCTAAATTTGGTTTGGGAAAGGGCAGTCATTATTTATATCGTAAGAAACGGATATGATTGGATTAGATCACATATGAATTGGGGGCAATGGTATAAGGAAAGAAAATGTATGAGCCCTCTTACCCGTCGCATAAATCCGACCTTCTTCTTGAATGATCCTCATAAGGAGGAATGGGATAGTTTTGATAGGTTTAAGAAATTGTGTTGGGCGTGGAATAAATTAAACTCTATCATACTGGAAGATTTGCACAGTTTGCAGAATGCCAGACTTTTTAGGTTTGAAGACCTTTTTAAAAAGCAAACAAACCATGAGGACCTCATTGATTTGATAGAATTTGCAACCTCAGGCTTTTCCTCGAATGATGTGCATATTGGCAAAGCAAAAGCTTTAGTAAATCAAAAAATCAATTCAAACATTAACACTGGCTTCCCTGAAAGGAAATTTTGGACAACAGAAATGCATCGCTTTTTCAATAAGAATTGTGGGGAATTGATGCTGAGATTAGGGTATCCTCTTGACGGAGACGCTCGAAACGAACTGGAGGACTATGAACAATAATCGAATTAATCTAAAAATCCCATATTCTAATTCTCTCACGATAAAAGTAAATGTACATTTTACGGTTGTTGGCTCTTTTTTTAAAAGAATGATGTTGATTAGTATTTATAAAGAGATGTAAGAAATAGAGAAGGAAAGTTACGTATTTTGAGGCGAGTAGTTTTATGGCCCTGGTTTAGGCGCGCATTGAGGTTGCCAATCATTCTGGCTTTTGCAGTTGTGGTATTTTTTATTTGGTATATTCATCAAAATATCGACCAACTGAAACAACTAGTTGAAATTTCATATTTGTCCATTGTGATGTTTTCTGTCTTATTAATTTTACTCATTTGTATAAGAGGTGTAAGCAATTTTATTTATTATAGAAAACTTGGAGCTTTGCTTTCCCTTAATGAGGGAATTGGGTTGGCGTTTATGAATAGGCTTGCAAACGAACTTCCTTTCTTTGGGGGGATCATTGCAAAGGGTGCCTATCTAAAAAAGAAACATAATATCAGTTACGCCGGTTTTTTGCCCGCCACGATGGCTTTGTATTTA
>Ga0307434_1000321_pt1 | contig 36966 bp, 31 predicted proteins | sample SalMarWE160220MG_FD_202156 | JGI IMG/M metagenome (GOLD analysis project Ga0307434, IMG submission 202156) | Salt marsh sediment microbial communities from the Plum Island Ecosystem LTER, Massachusetts, United States - WE1603-220 | ecosystem: Environmental > Aquatic > Marine > Intertidal zone >... | reverse complement strand
AGGTTCGGCATAGGCACCAAGTGCTTGCGGTTGCTGGGTCATGGTTTCAATATCCGTGGCGCTCCGCAGGCAGGCGGGTATTCTGCGGTTTTCCCTGCCCTTCGGGCATACGAACGTCTTCGCCTAAAGGCGAGGGTTTTTCTCCCAATCCCCGAGTGGGACAATAATGCGTTCGGCACCATAGGTTTCAGGCGCGACATTCTCCTAACCACTTTCTCGAAGCCAGCCCTTCTTGATTTGTTTTGAGGCCCGTGCCTTATGAACAGCGGCAAACCAATACACTTTTTCGGTAGTATATGTTATAAGTTAAATAAAAAAGGGAGTTAGTATGAATGTAAATGAACCGTCACAAAACAGGATTGCTGTGCTTATTGACGCAGATAACGCACAACCTTCGATCATGGAGGGACTCCTTTCAGAGGTCGCCAAGTACGGGGTTTCGAGTGTAAAGCGTATTTATGGTGACTGGACTACGCCGAGCCTCACAGGATGGAAGTCTATCCTGCTGGAGTATTCCATCCAGCCTGTCCAGCAGTTCCGTTATACGGTGGGGAAGAACGCGACAGACAGCGCAATGATAATAGATGCAATGGATCTGCTCTATACGAGACGTTTTGATGGGTTCTGTCTTGTATCCAGTGACAGTGACTTCACTCGTCTTGCCTCCCGCATTCGAGAAGAAGGCCTCCTCGTATACGGATTTGGAGAGAAAAAGACCCCAAAGGCCTTTGTATCTGCATGCGACAGATTCATATTCACTGAAGTTCTTCGGTCCCACGATAATGCCGAGCCTGCCGTTAAACCAAAGACTGCAAATGAACTGAAAGGCGATGCCAAATTGGTATCTCTTCTCCGAAATGCCCTTGAGGCGGCTTCCGACGAGGGTGGGTGGGCACATTTGGGTGCGGTGGGCAGTAATATCGCGAAGCAGGCCCCAGAGTTCGACCCAAGGAACTACGGCTTTAGCAAGCTTGGGGAACTCGCCATAGCCACCAAACTCTTCGAGGTGGATCAAAGGGTACAGAGTGATGGCCATTCCAGATCCATCTATATTCGCGACAAGCGAAAGAAGCCCGACAAATAGACTTGAGCCTCTCCTATGGCATGTACGTTCGATGATAAGGTAGTATGAGAGACAACGTGCCGGGCACCATGGGTGTCAGGCTGAAGCATTCAGAAAACCGACTTTTCAGAGGCAGCCCTTACATGGAGTTGTTGTGAAGCACTTGCCGTAGTAACCGCCCAGTAAACAGCCCTTTTCGGTTGAACAATCTTCAAAATGAATAATATGTTATCCTCGCTTTCCCAGGTGCCATCCAAGCCCTTTATTTCGTCTCAGAAAACCACGAGGATGCCAGACCGCATGGCCTAGGACGCATGGCGGCGCCAGTGAATTAGCTTGCGATACGGGGTAATTTGTGCATTAATTTTAAGGATATGGATTTCTCAGAGCCACAGAATTTCAGGGAGTGGGCAAGCAGGGTGTTTGCCCTTAGGCCGCTGGTCCTGATCCTGCTCATCTTCGGTATCGTGATATCGGAGCTGCGATTTGATTGGGCAGAGCAGGTCCTGGGTGCATACCTTGTCACCACAAACACCCAGAGGCCTGAATCCGGATCGATCTGGGAGGTGGGCCACAGGACGGTCACCGCACGTCAGACGCTGGAGCAGCTCATCACCGATCGTCAGTCTACCCAGCGTGAGGCGCGAGGAGCGGATACCTTTACCCAGATTGTATCGAGCCTTCCCCCCGGTCAGGGAGTGATGCTGTCATCGGAACACTTTCGAAGGCTCTATCTCGCCCTCCCCGGGACATTAGCCCAAGAGGTTGTCGCGCCCTTTGAGCTCCTTCGCCTTTTAAGCGATGGGCGCTGGGTTCGAACCTATCTTGAGAACGAGGATTACGGCCTGAAGATCTACCTGCTCAACAACGAGAACCGGGTGCTCAGGGACCTGAGGATCCCAACACAGTTGCTCTACCAGATCGAGCGGGTTGAACTTGCATTGCAGGGGACGCTGGATGATCTGCCCACCTTCGAGAGCCGCGTCTATCCTGCGGAGCGCTTCTTCAGGGCGCTCAATTCCTTGCCCCATGAGGATCTCGGAAGTGTGATTTCACAGCCCGAGAAGCTCTTGGGCATCGACGGTCGCATCGTGAGGGTCGGTATCTCGGATGAGGCCGTATCCGGGTATATCGAGCTCGGCTTTGAGATTGAGGACGGCACGAGGAGAAAGGTGATCCTGCTCAAGGGGCGTGAGTGGGCTGTGTGGATGCTGCGGTCATACCTCGAGGAGATGGGCCAGGATACGCAGAAAAGTTCAGGTAGCGAGGAGATCGGGGATCAGGGATGACAGGTGCTATCACCCTCATAAGGATTGTGCGGGCCGCGTTCTATGGAACGCTAGCCGTGATCAGCGCAGCGGCGCTCATTGGCGTGGGGATGTTTTTTATCGCGGTGCGTGATCTGCCGCGTGTGCCTGAACCATTGAGCCGGATTATTGAGACTCCGCCCACGGAGATCTTCGCGGCGACCGGAGAACGGCTCATGATCATAGGCGGTCGCGAGGTTATCCCGTTAAGCGATGTTTCCACCCACTTTATCCAGGCCATTCTGGCTACTGAGGACCATAGATTCTGGGAGCACCATGGAGTGGATAAGCTGCGAACCATAAAGGCGATTTTGGTCACGCTCTTTCAGCCCGGAAGGATTGAAGGGGCATCGACCATCACCCAGCAGCTCTCCAAGAACCTCTTCTTCAGCTTTAAGAGGAGCTATATGAGAAAGTTTCGCGAGCTGCTGGTGGCCATTCAGATCGAGTCGCGATATAGCAAGGGGGAGATACTCGAGGCGTATCTAAATCAGATCTCTATGGGAGTCGGGGCCAACGGGATCGAACAGGCTGCACGAACCTTCTTCGGGAAACCGGCTTCTGAGTTAACTCTGGCCCAATCAGCGCTTCTGGCAGGTCTACCGAAATCGCCTACGCGCTACAATCCCTACCTTCACCTTGATCGTGCAAAGGAACGCCAGCGGGTGGTCCTGTCTCGAATGGAGGCCGTGGGCTACATCACCAATTATCAGGCACAGAGCGCATTTCAAGACGAGTTGACCCCTCAGCCTCCTTCAAAGGCTGCGCGTACGGGCAGCTATTTCCTGGATCTGGTGATCAAGAGCCTTGAAGAGCGATACGGGCCTGAGGTCGTCTACCACGGGGGATTGAAGGTAATCACCACCATTGATCCCCAGCTCCAGTCCATGGCGGAGGAATCCCTGCGGGATGGATTGCAGGGGCTCGACAGGAGGGTGGGAATCGATGAGGTAATTGGGCGAGGCGTTGGCAGCGGAGTAGCCCGTCCACAGGGGGCCTTGGTTACCGTAGAGGTTAACTCGGGATCGATCAAGGCCATGGTGGGAGGGAGAAGCTATGTTGAGACCGAATTCAACCGCGCAATAGAGAACAACCGATTGCCGGGCTCAAGCTTCAAGCCGTTCCTTTACTACACCGCCTTTGAGAAGCTGGACCTCAATCCCGCTACAGTCTTCGTTGACAGGCCGGTGACCATACCAGTCAGGGGAGCCCCGGACTGGGAACCGGATAACTTCGGGCTCAAACATGAAGGCCCCATGATCTTGAAACAGGCCCTCATGAAGTCCGTCAACTCCATTGCCGCGCAGCTGGTGGAACAAACCGGACCCGATGAGCTCATCGCGACTGCTCGCCGCTGCGGGATTACAAGCAAACTGGATTCCGTCTATTCCGTGGCCCTTGGAACCTCAGGCGTGAGCCCCCTGGAGATGGCCTCTGCGTTTGCATGCTTCGCAAATGGCGGCATCAGGCATGAGCCCTTCTGGATCTGGAGGGTTGAAGATGCACTGGGCCGGGTTCTCGAGGAACATATTGTCAGCGGCGAGCGGGCCTTGGATGTGAGCATCACCTATCAGATGGTCGATCTGATGCGCGGCGTGGTGGATGAGGGTACAGGGTCTGTGATCAGGCGTATGGGGTTTACCTTGCCTGCAGCCGGGAAGACCGGTACCACCGATGGGTACTACGACGCCTGGTTTACGGGCTTCACTCCCACGCTGTGCACGTCGGTGTGGGTTGGGTATGACCGGGGACAGGGACTGAGAGATACCCGAGGAACGGGGATCACCGGCGGGCGGGCCGCTGCACCCATATGGGCCGATTTCATGCGCAAGGCAACGGAGGGTGATCCTCCCAGGGAGTTCATGATTCCTCCCCATATCCAGTTTAAGATGGTTGATCCTATTACCGGTACGGAGGCAACCATTTACACCCCTCATCCAATAAGGGTGGCTTTAAGGCAAGGCCAGGAGATTCAGGAGCATACGGTGGGAGAAGAGGGGCTCAGCGATCCGGAGGCAGGTGCCATGCCATCGTATGGTTTAGAATTTTGAGGACTCTATGGTGTGCACATTGAGACATCTTATCGTTCGAACCTGGGTCACGGTGCTCGCAGGTGGAGTCCTGTGTCTGCTGGTTCTGCCGGCCATCCATTCCCTTGTTGGGCTTGAATGGGCGCTCGTGCCGGTTGTGGTGATCTTTTTCGTAGTCTTCATAGTGGTCGGCTGGTTATCGAATCGGGTGGGAGTGAGCGCCCTTGAGCGGCTGGTCGGAGAGGCTACGAAGTGGGAAAGGTCTGGGCTGCTCAGATCGGCTGAAAAGACCTATAAGAGGGCCCTGGCAGTGCTGGACAGCTTCCTGTTCTCGCCTCTCGTGAAACGGCGGGAGTCGACCTATCTCGGCGCCCGCATGGCCCGATTCTACCTTGCGAGGGCCGATAAAACCCGAGACTCTGAGGCCTTCATCGTCTCCTACCTCCAATCCCACCCCGAAGATGGTGAGGTAGCGTTGGACTGGCTGCGACAGGTCGAGATACTCGGGCACCTCAAAAGGGACTACTACGAGCTCGCAAACCGCATCGGTGATGCACAGGCAGAGAACACCAACGTCCAGCACCTGCTCGCTCGGCTCTATCTGGCGGCACGTCGAACGGATTTTCCCGCTCTTCAGACCTACCGACACGTGCTTGATGCGGGGGGCGCGTTGGCCGCTGACATCGTTTGCGATCTCGCGGTGCTCTTCATCCGGGAGGGGCGTGCCGATGAGTGGGCGCTTACCGTTTACCTCCAGGCCTTGCAGCACGAGGCTGAGAGGCCCCTGCTTTTAAAGGGCATAGCGGCATGTGTATACTGGATAGTCGAGAACGAGCGAACGAGAAAGCCACTGCGTGAAGCACGGCGTGCATTAGAGGGCTTTGACAGTGCGAGCCTGGAGAAGATGAGGTCGGGGTTCACTCCGCCGAAAGTTGAGCCCGGTTTGCTGAGGATTCCACGCAGAACAGAGGCGAGAAGAACCCTCAGAAAAGCAAGCATGCACGTGGGCCTAGCGCTTTTGAGGCTCTCGAAATTCCTCGCCGTTAGCATGAGGAGGAACATAAGGGCCCTGTTTCATGGAATAAAGCGTTCAAAAAGATCACAGCTTGTTCTCGGGTGGTCCCTAACGGCCATTTTGATAGTGGCGGTGGGTGTTTTGGTAGTCAACACGGTTGGGCATCTCATAAAAACACGAAAAGGGCAGCCGGAAAAAAAGGAGATAGTCGAGGAAGTAATCACTGACCCATTCACCATACAGGTCGCCGCGTACCTAAAACCGGAGGATGCCCAGGGATACGCGAGTTACCTAAAGAAGAGCGGATTAGACGCCTACTGGAGGAAACAGGAGGGCGCCAAGAAGACCTATTACCAGGTAAGAGTCTCCCATTTCCCTGACAAGGCTTCTGCAAAGGCCTATGGTGCGTCCTTAAAGGCGCAGGGGATCATCGAGGATTTCTATGTGGCAAACTATGAGCGTCCATAGGTCTACCGGAGGCTCCCCGTCATGGTTCACCCCTTTTTCTGTTGCGCCCCATAATCGAGTGATTAGATTACTACCGGATTGCACGTGAAGGTTGGGAGAGTTTCTTCACGTACGATCCTTCTGCCTCGGGGCAGGTAACGAGCCCTGCCGATCATAGAGAGTCTCTCAGGCTCTTAAAAGGCGGGAGGAGGAGAGGAAACAGAGAGGATCTATGAGTCAAAAGGATTACTATAAGAGTTTAGGCATCGACGCCGGCGCCAGGCAGCAGCAGATCAAGGAGGCGTATCGGGGAATGGCGCTCAGATATCATCCTGATAGGAACAGGGATAATCCAGAGGCTGCTGAAAGGATGAAGGAGATAAACGAGGCGTACGCGGTGCTCTCAGATCCCAATAAGAGGAGGGAGTACGACTCCTTGAGGCAGCAGTATGGGGATTTTGCCTATGATCGATTTAGACGGGGCTACTCGGAGCAGGATATCTTCAGGGGTTCCGACATCAATCAGATCTTTGAAGAGCTGGCCCGCTCATTTGGGCTCAAGGGATTTGATGCGATCTTCAGGGAGTTCTATGGCGCCGAGTACCGGAGCTTCGAATTTCATAGGCAGGGATCCTTCGGCAGGGGATTCGTGTACTTCTCGCCCATGGGCAGGAGGCATCCCCACCCTCAGCAGGGTGCGGGAGAGCGACTGTACGGCATGCCAGGCCTGCCTATGGGCGGAATCATAGGCAAGGCGGCCAGATACCTCTTGAAGAGGGTATTGGCGGTGGAGTTGCCGGAGAGGGGAAAGGATCTGTATGATCAAATTACCATCGATCCGGCGCAAGCGCGGATGGGAGCGGAGATACGGTACTTCAACAGGGGAAGGTCCAAGGATTTGCAAATCAAGGTCCCTCCAGGCACACGAGATGGTCAGCGTATACGGTTGAGGGGAATGGGCGCAAACGGCAAGGGCGGTCAAGGAGCAGGGGATCTTTACCTGAGGGTTCGGGTGACCAGATCGCTCCTCCGGAGGATACGGGATTTCCTTCAATAAAAAAGAGGGATTATTTCGGATGAAGGGTAATAGATAGGACTTGCGCCTTCCTGAAGATCGTGGCCTGTACGGCACGTGTGCTGGTGGCGATCACCTCCTTGAGAGAAGCGATATCCTCCATGCTCTTGCCCCCTGCCTCAACAAATATGTCGCCCCTCTTAATCCCGTCTCTTTCAGCGAGGCTTCCTTTGCGTACATCCGAAACAAGCACCCCCCGTGTTGATCCAACAGAGAAGTATTCGGCCAGGGGCTCGGTAAGCTCCTGGAGGGTGAGGCCATAGGGCTCATCGAGGTCTTTTCTCTCTTGAACGGGGATGGCCATCTCTTTAAAAAGCGTCTTGGTGACGTATAGGGGGGAGCTGAACTTCAGGGCCATCACGATAGAGTCGCTCGGCCTGGCATCGATCTCAATAAGGGAGCCGTCCCTGTCCATCTCGATCGTGGCGTAATAGACGCCCTCCTTGTGGTGGGTGATGATGACCCGGCGGATCTTTCCCCCGGACGCGTGGATGATGCGTTCGAGCAGGTCGTGGGTAAGGGGGCGTCGATGGGTGATGCCGTGCATCTCCGAGTAGATAGCGCTGGCCTCGAAAAGTCCGATGCAAATGGGAAGTGCCCGCTGCCCACTGGAATCGGAGAGAAAGACCAGGGGCTGGTTGTTCGTGGAATCAAAGCCAAGCTGGTGGACCTTTACCTCGAGGAGGCGCCCTTCATCAAGGGAAACCACGGTGGCTTCCTTGGCCCATGGCTCTCCCCAAAGAGCAAGGAGCAACGCAAGCCAGATCCCTGCAACAATCAAGGACTGTTTCGAACTCCCTCTACCCATAACCGATCACCCGGGAAAGGACTTCCTTCTTCATTCGTAACTTCTCAATAAATTCGGGTTCTCTCATTGCGAGGAATCCTTCGGCTATGCTCAGGATAAACTCCACGACGCGGCAATCCCTTTTCGATACGAGAGAGTGCTTCGCTTTGCTCGCAATGACAGTACATGTACTTGGCAAGGAATGAGCCGAACGTATTGAGAAATTGCCTTCATTCTACTTCCGTATCCGGTCTTCGCGCAAGGCTTTTTATACCATGGGCGCTTCGCACATGACATAAACAATATACCTCGAAGATCAATTATTTGGCGCGTTTCCGGAACAGGGAAAAATAAGATTGACATGGCAATAGAAATCATATATAAAAGCTTGAAATTAAAAGGAGTCTTCAGGATGAAAAGAATAGGGTGGATACCGTTTCCGAGGTTTGGGTTTAGGTACCCGAGATACGGGTCTGCCCACCTCTGTCGAAGCATAGAAGAGTAAGCAACACGAGGCCATGGGCAGACCCCAGGGGCTGCCCATGGCCTTACCTATATAAAGGGGCATGGGTTGAGATACCCACGGCCCTTTTTTTATGGAGTGAGAAAAGAACCGAGCGCTTGAAGTAAGGCTCTGGAAAAGGCAGGTAGATATGGCCGGCAAGGCGAAAAACATCTACGAGAAGATCTTCTCAGCGCATCTTCTGGAGGGAGATCTTGGTCCCGGAAAAGAGATAGGAATAAGGATAGATCAGACGCTGACCCAAGACGCTACCGGGACCCTGGCTTCCCTTCAGCTTGAGGCGCTCCATGTCACCAGGGTAAGCCCTGAGCTTTCCATCAGCTACGTAGACCACAATACCGCTCAGCAGGGCTTTGAAAACGCGGATGACCATAAATACCTTGAAACAGTAGCCTCACGGTATGGCATCCTTTTCTCGAAGCCCGGTAACGGCATATGTCACCAGGTGCATCTTGAGAGATTCGCCCGTCCTGGCAAAACCCTGGTCGGCTCGGATAGCCATACACCCACGGCAGGGGCGCTGGGCTGCCTCGCGATGGGCGCTGGTGGACTTGATGTGGCATTGGCAATGGCGGGCAAGCCCTTTTATTGTACCGTACCACGGGTAATAAGAATAGAGCTTACGGGACGCCTCAGGCCCTATGTTGCTGCGAAGGATATTGTCCTCCATATCTTAGGGGTTATGACCACGAAAGGCAATGTGGGCTTTGCGATCGAGTATGCAGGCGATGCCCTTGAACGGCTCACCGTTCCGATGCGGGCGACTATGGCCAATATGGGCGCGGAAACAGGGGTCACCACCTCGATCTTTCCGAGCGATGGAAGAGCACGGGAGTTCTTGAAAAAGCAGTCAAGAGAAGAGGACTGGAGGGAACTTACGGCGGATGAAGGGGCGGAGTATGAAAGGACACTACGGGTCAATCTTGAGGAACTGGAACCTTTGGTGGCCAGGCCTCATTCCCCGGATAACATTGATCTGGTCGAAAACGTAAAGGGCATACGGGTTGATCAGGTATGCATCGGAAGCTGCACCAATTCCTCCTATGAGGATCTGATGATGGCCGCGGCAATCCTGAGAGGGAAAAAGGTTCACCCAGGAGTAAGCCTCATCGTTGCCCCTGGCTCGCGACAGGTTCTGGAGATGATTTCAGAGAATGGGGCCTTGTCGGAGCTGATCAAATCCGGGGCACGGATCGCGGAGTCGGCCTGTGGATTTTGCATCGGCGCAACGCATGCCCCACCCAGCAGAGGGGTGAGCCTGAGGACGAGCAACAGGAATTTTCCTGGAAGATCCGGCACCAAGGATGCTGAGGTGTATCTCGTGAGCCCGATCGTTGCCGCGATATCCTCGCTCCGGGGGGAGATTGCAAGCCCTGCCGGCCTTGCGATGCAGCTCATTGCCCCACCGGAAAGCTACCCTATCGACGACAGCATGATCCTCAAGCCGCGGTACGAGGGCGAGCCTATAAAGGGTCCGAACATACGAGAACTGCCCAGGCTGGAGGAATTGCCCCGGGAGATCCACGGCGTTGTCGCTATAAAGGTAGGTGATGCAGTTACCACCGATCACATCATGCCCGCGGGTTCGAGATTAAAATTCCGCTCAAATATCGAGACATACGCGAGCTTTGTCTTTGAGGGATTGGATACGTCTTTTGTGCAACGGGCGATAGAGAACAGGGAAAAGAAACTCTCAAATATCATTATAGCGGGCGTAAGCTATGGCCAGGGCTCCTCAAGGGAGCATGCCGCCCTCTGCCCTGCCTATCTTGGGGTGAAGGTGGTAGCAACGAAATCGATAGAGAGGATCCATCGACAGAACCTCATCAACTTCGGCATCGTGCCGCTTCTATTCGAGCATGAGGGCGACTATGACCTGATCGAGGAGAATGATTTCCTTGAGATCCCTGAGCTCTGGTCGCAGCTGGCCCGCCAATCGTATATCGTGACGGTCAATAAAACAAAGGGCGCCCGGTTCCGCCTGATACACGAACTGAGTGAGAGAGAGGTTCACGTGCTTTTGAAAGGAGGGAAGCTGAATTACTATGCAGACTGAGTTATCACGCAGGATAACGCTCATACGGGGCGACGGTGTCGGTCCAGAGCTCGCTGAGGCGGCAAGGCGGTGCATCGATGCGCTGGGGGTCGGCCTTAGGTGGGATGTCGTTGATGCCGGCACTGAGGCAATGGAGAGGTACGGCACCCCTCTTCCGGATCGGGTGATAGCCTCGATAAAAAGGAATAAGGTGGCGCTCAAGGCGCCGGTCACCACCCCGCTGGGCTCGGGTTTCAGGAGCGTGAACGTGAGGCTCAGACAGGAACTCGATCTCTATGCGTGCCTTAGGCCCTGTAGGTACTACCCGGGGGTCAACTCATCCATGAAGAACCCTGAGTCGATCGATATCGTGGTGGTGAGGGAGAATACCGAAGACCTCTACGCGGGGATCGAGTTCGAGGAGGAACGGGACGAGACCAAGGGGATCATCGAGGAGATACGGTCAATAACGGGTAAAGGTATCAGGGCCGATTCCGCCCTCTCTATCAAGGCTATCTCTGCCTTTGGCTCGGAGAGGATTGCGCGGTTTGCCTTTGAGTACGCGAGAGAACACGGGAGAAGAAAAGTCACCGCGATCACGAAGTCGAACATCATGAAATACTCTGATGGTCTCTTTCAACGCGTGGCAGAAGAGGTGGCGAAGGGCTACCCTGAGATTGGATTCGAGCACAAACTCATAGACAACATGTGCATGCAGCTGGTCCAGAGGCCGGGGCTGTATGACGTGCTGGTGCTCCCCAACCTCTATGGGGATATCATATCCGATTTATGCGCGGGCCTTGTAGGCGGCCTGGGGGTAGCGCCTGGCGCGAACATCGGCGATACCTATGCGGTATTCGAGGCCACCCATGGCTCTGCACCCAGCTATAAAGGCATGAACAAGGTCAATCCAGCGGCGCTTATTTTAAGCGGGGTGCTCATGTTACGCTATATTGGAGAACATGAGGCGGCAGAGCGCTTGGAGAAGGCAGTTGCAAAGGTGATCGCAGAGGGTGTGCATGTGACCTATGACCTAAAGCCGTTCCATGAACAAGCCAGCGCCGTGGGCACCCAGGAGATGGCTGAGGAGATTATAAACAAGATACGGAGGGGATAATATGGACGAGGGAATTTTGGTAAGGCTTGCTCAGATGGCTGAACGATCGAGCCTCATTGAGGACGGGTTGTATAGAAAATACGATGTCAAACGAGGTCTCAGGAATGAAAATGGGACCGGGGTCCTGGTGGGGCTCACCCATATCGGGGATGTGATCGGCTATGAGAGGGTAGATGGTGCAGCAAAGCCCATCCAAGGGAAGCTCTTGTATCGGGGCATTGATTTGAGGGACATTGTCAGGGGCTTCCAAGAGGAGGGAAGGCCTGGGTTTGATGAGGCGGTATTTCTCCTTCTCTTCGGGCAGCTCCCGACCGAGGGAGAGCTCGGCCTCTTCTCCAGCTCCCTGGCCCAGTTACGGGATCTGCCTGAAAATTTCACCGAGGATATGATCCTCAAGCTGAAGGGCAGGGATATCATGAATATGCTCGCCCGCTCTGTGCTGGCCCTCTATACCCTGGATGAGAAGGCCGATTACCTCTCGACCCAAAACATCCTGGAGCAGAGCATTAACCTTATCGCGAAGTTCCCCACCATCATTGCCTATGCATACCACTCGATGCGTCACCGCTATCATCACAAGCCCCTGGCGATACGCTACCCAAAACAGCACCTGCACACTGCCGAGAATTTTCTTTACATGGTAAAGGGATCTAACAAGTACACGCCCCTTGATGCGACAACGCTTGATATGGTCTTGGTGCTCCATGTGGAACACGGAGGAGGCAATAACTCCAGCTTCACAACCCATGTGGTGAGCTCTTCGGGCACCGACACCTACTCAGCAATCGCCGCCGCAATCGGCTCCCTCAAGGGGCCGCTCCACGGCGGCGCGAACTTAAAGGCGATGGGCATGTTGGATGAGGTAAAGGCAAACGTTGGCGACTGGAAAGACGAGGAGGAAGTCCAGCGCTATTTGATGAAGATCGTGAAGGGTGATGCCTTTGACGGGTCGGGGAAGATCTACGGCTTGGGCCATGCCGTCTACACCTTATCGGACCCACGGGCCGTGCTTTTAAAGGAACAGGCCCGGGAACTGGCCAAGGAAAAGGGCCGACTCGATGAGTTTGAATTATACACTGCCATTGAAAGGCTGGCGCCGAAAGTATTCTTGGAAATAAAAGGAAATGATATGGTAATTGCTCCAAACGTGGATTTCTATTCGGGCTTTGTTTACGATTGTTTGGGGATCCCACGAGAGGTGTACACGCCCTTATTCGCCATGGCGAGGATTGCGGGATGGTGCGCTCACAGGCTCGAAGAGCTGATAAGTTCGAGAAAGATCATCAGGCCCGCATACAAGAATGTAGTGGGAACCCGTTCCTATCTCCCTATAGTCCAGAGGAACGAGCAGATGTGATGTTTCCTTGAAAGGGTATGAAGGATGGTATTGAACGGGCACGGGAGGCCACAGATTCCTCACGAGGTTATGCCAAGATGGTTCTCGCCCCTACTGCCCTTCGCTATCCTGCCCACGAGGTCATAGGGGTGAGCATCGGTAATCCGGACCGGGACAATCTCTCCCACAATGCCTGATCCCTTGTTGATCAAGACCTGCCCGTCCACATCCGGCGCCATGGTGGCAATCCTCCCGGTCAGCAGGAGATCCGTGTCCTGGCATGACCCCTCCACAAGCACGGGCAGGGTATTGCCGATAAGCCCTTGATTGAGTTCCTTGCTGATCTCTGCCTGAAGCTCCATGAGCTCCCGGACCCTGTGCTTCACGACCCTGTGGGGTATCGTGGTTTTGATTCTCGCTGCGTGGGTGCCCTTCTCCGGGCTGAAGGGAAAGACGCCCAGGCGCTCGAATTTCACCTCTCTCACGAATTGGCAGAGCTCCCTAAATTGGCCTTCCGTCTCACCCGGAAAGCCCACAAGGAGCGTTGTCCTGAGGGCGATCCTTCTGGATCTGCGCCTGATCCGTTCTATCAATTGATACATTGATTCGTTCCCCGAAGGCCTCCTCATGGCCCTCAGGATTTCCTGATTCACATGCTGTATGGGCACATCGAGGTATGGACACAACACTTCCTCGGCGTCCATGAGATCGAGGAGCCGTTCCGTGATGGAATGCGGATGAGCGTAAAGGACTCTCAGCCATTTCAGCCCCGCTATGGTGAGAAGGGCCTCGAGTAGATCCTCAAGGGTGCGCGGTGGATCGAGGTCATGGCCGTAAGAGGTGGTGTCCTGGGCCACGAGATTGAGCTCGATTGTGCCACGTTCGACCAGGGCCTTGGCCTCGATGAGGAGCGAGTCCACGGTCCTGCTCCTGTAAGGCCCCCTGAGCGCAGGAATGATGCAGTAAGAGCAGCGATGGGAACATCCCTCGGCGATCTTAAGATAGGAGCTGTAGAATGGCGTGGTCTGAGCCCTGGGGTGGCTATGGTCAGCGAGAAAGAGCGGCCTGTCAATAAACATGACCGGGGTGTTGCCTTCGATGGGCTTTATGAGCTCGAGCACCCTGTGAATCTGGCCGGTACCAAGCCAGCCGTCAACCTCCGGGATTTCCCTGATGAGCTTTCGTCCGTATCGCTGCACAAAGCAACCTGCAACGAGAAGGCGGCTCAACCTGCCCTCTTGCTTGAGCCGGGCAAGATCGAGGATCGTGTCGATGCTCTCCTCGGTAGCCGGCCCGATAAAGGCACAGGTATTCACGATCGCGATCTCGGCATCCGAGGGCTCATCGGTGACCTCGTATCCGTTGCTCCTGATGAAGCCAAGCATGAGCTCGCTATCGACAAGGTTCTTGGCGCAGCCGAGGCTGATAAAAAACACCTTTTCCATACCGTTTTAATTCTTTTGGAGGTGCTTGGTCTGCTGCAATCGACACCACATCGATAGGAAACACCTCAGCACGGGGTTTATGAAACGAATCCCTTGATTTCAATCTGCCGATTATGTTCCCCCCTCCGCGTGAGAACCCAAGTCCATCCATCTCTTAATCATATCCTTCGGGTAGGCATGCCTGAACCCGTCGAGGATCGTCTGGAAGGGCAGATCATCGAAAACGCCATGATCATTGACATACTCGATGTGCAAGCGTCCATTCAGATCGTGGGAGTGAAAGATTGCATGGTTATGGCCGTCGAACTCCACGAGCCTGAGGCCAAGCCTCTTACACATGGCTCCATCGAAGGTGGGGGTAACCTTTACCCACCTGCCCTCGATATAGAGTTCATCGTAGCCGTGAAAGGCGAAAAAATCCGTTTTCATCATATTCCACAGCTTTGTAGGCATGAGGTGATTCCTGATATCGGCAAAGACGAGGCGTGCCGGTATGCCGCTGGCGCGGGCAAGTGCAGCAAGGAGAACAGCCTTTTGAACGCAGAAGCCTTCCCCTCTCTTGAGCGTCTCGCTGGCGCGGTAGTGCTCCGGCCGGTAGAAGGGGCTGTAAGGGTTGTAGGGAATTTCGTCCCTCACGAAGCTGAAGACAGCCCTGGCCACGTCATGGGGGTGGGCCTTGGTTAATTCACGTACAAGGCGAGAGATCGAAGGGGAGTCATAATCGATGTAAAAGGTGGGCGCGAGGTATCGGGAAAGATTTTCCATAGGTCATCGTTCACGGTGCATCTCATTCGATCCTTGACAGGCGTTTGAGAATGGAGGTGGTGAAGTACTTGAAGAAAAGCAGCTGAATGGATTCCGATAGCCTTTCGAGGAGGGTGGAGCTGAACTTCAACAGGATACAATCGTTCTTGGTGATGATTGATGCCGGACGCGCCTCGCCGGTGAGATACGCCATCTCCCCAAAGCATTGACCTTTTCCAAGAACGGCAACGTCTTGATCTGCCTTTCGAACCCGTACCTCACCGCTGATCAGGATATAAAAGGAGTCATCAACCTCTCCCTCCTCTATGATCGTCTTTCCGCTTTCAACCTTACTGAGATTGCTTGCGGAGAGGATCTCGTCGATCTGGGCTTCGGTGAAATCATGGAAGAAAGGAAGAGAATGGATGTAGTTGATCAGTTCCCTATCGTGGGTCTCCTTTGGAGTTTCCCTGAGATCACGGATGGCTAATCTGAGATCGTAGGCAAACTCCATGCTGTTCTGATACCGCTTTGAGGTGTCCTTGGCCAGGACCTTAGCGAGGATTTCCCCGAAGATCAGCGGCAATTCCGGCCTCATCTCAAGGACAGGGGGAGGCTCTTCGTTTACGATCTTATACATCACGGCATAGTCGTTGTTTCCATCAAATGCCTTTTTGCCGGCAAGCATCTCATACATGATTGTGCCGAGAGAGAACAGATCGGTCTGCTCTGTGATGAGTTCCTCCTTTACCAGCTCGGGAGACATGTAGCTTGGTGAGCCGAAGAGGCCTTGCTCAAGGGTGGAGCCATCTCGTTTCATAAAGGCAATGCTGAAGTCGCTTATCTTTGGCTGCCCAGATGAGCTCAGGATGATGTTGGAGGGTTTGATATCACGGTGAATTACCCCCTGCTGGTGGGCATATTCAAGTCCCTGACAGACGCTGAATATAATCTCTGTTACCCTGTCAACGGGCAGGAGATTATCGGGATTGCAAAACATCTCCAAGGTGTCGCCACCGACATACTCCATGATGATATAGCAGAGGTCATCGGTGATGTCGGCATCGTACACCGCGACAATATTCGGATGCATGAGAAGTCCTGCTGATTGGGCCTCAACAAAGAACCTCTTCTGGTACTTCTTGACCTCCCTCGGCCCTTTATGTTCTGGGACTCGATAGGTCTTGATGGCCACCTGGCGCTCAATATAGGGGTCTCTGCCGAGATAGACATTTCCCCTGCTTCCCTTCCCTAGCTTTGTAATGATCTCGTAGCGATCTATTGTCTTAGGGCTGTCCGGCATAGTTCAGAGCGCCGTCCTTTCACGCTATTCATCATTGGTAGATTAGCCCCTATCTCTCCGCGAGAGCCGAGAGCATCTCGCTCACATCGAGCTGGTGAATGATATCCGAAAATGTCTCGCTCATCACTTGATGGGCCTGAGTGAGCCCCGAAACCCTGAGTTTTTCGCCTTCACCCTGATATCTCCGAACCAAGGTCCTCCCATTACCAGAGACCGCGGCCTCGTAAAGGATCCTGGCGGTCCACCTCGAGCCGGGAAGATCCAGGGTGAAATCCTGGATAGCGACTTCCAACCGGGGGATCTCCCCCTTCGGCTCGGACCGCGGTTTCAGACCCCTATTCTCGAGATAGCGCGTGAAGGCATGTTCGAAGAGTTCCCTCACGTCATACAAGCCTACGGTTGATCTCTGCTCCGGGCCTGTTTCCACAATGAGGGTGATATTTCCAGCGAAATCCTTAAATACCCTCTTTGCTCCAGGGCCGATAATATCCCTCGTGGGCCTTTTATCAGTCACCTTAAAATAGACTTCTTTGCCTCCCAAGGTGTTTGATTTCGGTAATGTCTTGTAGATTACATCGAGTCTTGGTAACATAGCACATGCAAGAGACAAGCCAATAATCAACCATGCCGAGAACTTTCTGCTAAATCTCAACGCCCTCATGGCGATCTCCAGTGTAAACGTTCAGGTGGTGGACAATGTTGCTAAAGTATTCTATTTCTAACGAAGTTTCGCCTCAAACCTTGGTCCAGACCCCTGGCCCAGACCTGGCCTTGAAAGAGTGGGTTTATATCTATGGATACCGTAACCTTTACAAAGCATGATAATGTTCCTGTGTCGTCGCGCCAGGGCAGGCTGGCATGCAAGGACATGGGTTGAAAAGCTGCTACCTTATGAACCTGAAGCATGAATAAAGGCCCCAATTGCCTCGCGCCAGGGCGGGCCGAGTAGGTGTTGCCAGCATACATGTGGAGAAGCTTCGAGTTGGAGAATAAAGAATGCAAGGTGTAAAAGTCAACACTACCTTTCTTTCCATGGTTATAACGGCAACCTTCTACTGTTCATCTTGTATTTTTACATTTGCAGCTTGCATCGGACGCCTTCAAAAATTTGACACACATGCCAAAATCTTGAGCTATGAAGATGCCTCGTTACGTTATTAGTATTAGCAAGAACCGTGCGCTGTCAAGAAAAAGTACTGGAATCGCATACGTTTCAAGGAAAATGAGCCAGCAGATGGGCGCACCCTTAAGGTGAGGATCAGGAAATAGCTATGAGAAAGGTTAGCCCTTATAGGGCACCGGATGTTGATAGAGACCTGTTTGACGAGGCTTGGAACCTTTCCAGGAGGCACCATGGAGACCAGGTGACCTTTTACCTTCCCGGCATGATCAGATACGGGAACCTCAGAGGGCTCTACCCAGCACTATCGCTTACGGGAGACAGATGTGAGCTGCTATGCGAGCATTGCAAGGGGTTGCTGCTTAAACCTATGATACAGGTCAGCGGTCCCGAGGCACTCGTTGCGAAGTGCCGAAACCTGGCGCGTTCGGGACGGGTAGGCGTGCTTTTGAGCGGCGGATCGGACTGCAAAGGCAGACTGCCGTGGGAGATGTTTTACGAGGCCATCTCCGAGGTGAAGTCCGAAACGGGGTTGTTCATTTCCGTGCATAGCGGTTTTCTGGATCTGGCAACTGCTGCCAGCCTCAAGCAGGCGGGGGTCGATCAGGCACTCATCGATATCATGGGCGACGAGGAGACAGCCAGGGATATCTATCACCTCGATGGACTTCACACGGTGATAGACTCTCTTGAGAACCTCATCATCGCGGGCATCGAGGTAGTGCCCCATATTGTGGCGGGGCTCATGTATGGAAGGATGCAGGGTGAATACGAGGCCCTTCGCACGATCGCCCGTTTTCGTCCTGCATCGCTGGTGATCGTGGTGCTCACCCCTCTCAAGGACACGCCCATGTCGGCCGTTTCACCTCCCTCGCCTGCAGAGATTGGAAACCTAATCGCGACGGCCCGATTGATGATGCCCTTTGTTCCCATATCGCTTGGCTGCGAGAGGCCCAGAACCGGGGAGGGCCAGGTCATGGAGGAACTCGCCATCCATGCGGGCGCCACGAGGATGGCCCTGTGGTCGGAGAAGACGGTTGATCTTGCTGTATCCCTCGGGCTGAGGCCGCGCTTCCAGCCCACCTGTTGCTCGGTCCCGTACCGGAAGGAGTTCAGTGCACGGCTTCCTATTTCCATATAGCACAAGTAAGCCGGAAAATAGCCTGGAAAGTCTTAGGGCTCTTCATCCATGGGCCTTGCCTTCCCCTGTATTTTTCATGATTGCCCGAACCTGAAAAGCGGAACTCATAACCAATAATACTCTCAAAATAATGATATACTTATTTTTATCGTATAGCCTTCTCAATTGCATTCTGGTATTATAAGCCAACTATTTTCATTCTTCTTTATGGATAAGTAACTACTCAGCACATGACCCCGACGCTTCGCTTCAGGGTTATACATGAAAGAAACTTGCTCGAGTTTCTTAGGAGGTGGATAGTTTGTAGACTGAAGACTGTTAGGAAAGAACGGGGATACAGTGCATTTTGAAGCCCTGTTTGGTGAGAAAAGCTTCTGTTTCTTCAACAAAGTGCGGCAACAGTGCTCTTCTGATCACATTAAGCCTTCAGTCTAAACAGCTTCAGACTGACTACGTGAGTAGTCATATGGATAAAATGATTAAGCACCCAGAAGTATTACAAGAATTCGAAGATAACTTTATCAGGGATGACGGAAAACTCTCTTTCAACTCCGCCATGAAGCTCTTTACCTATATGTGGAATGAGGCATTCGATCTTGGTGTTTTCCCTCCTAAAGATCCATTGGAAGGCATAGAAGTAGATATAAGAATTGCCAAGTCGCTTAATTCATGTTTGAAACAATCCTTTCCCAGATAGGGGCCTCTCTCAGCAAACATAACCTTCCTTACATGGTTATCGGAGGACAGGCGGTATTGCTTTATGGAGAACCCCGCCTTACGAGAGATATAGACATCACCCTTGGTGTAGATGTCGATCATCTTGGAGAGGTTCTTGCCGTGGTTCAAGAAATCAATCTTAAACCCCTGCCTCAAGAGATAGAATCATTCGTCAGAGAAACCATGGTGCTGCCAACACTGGATGAACAAACGGGCATCAGGGTAGATTTCATCTTCTCATATACCCCGTATGAAACAGGGGCCATAAAGAGGGCAAAAAAGGTCACAATACTGGATCAGAAGGTGAATTTTGCCTCTCCTGAAGATCTCATTATCCATAAAATTTTTGCGGGCCGGCCGAGAGATAGAGAAGATGTAAGAACCGTTCTCCTCAAAAATCCCGATGTTGACCTACAGTATATAAGAGAATGGCTGAAGGAATTCGATGAATCTTCCGAGGAAAAGGGTTTTTTAAAAACCCTTGAAGGGATAGTGAAAGATTTATAAGAATGGGTGGAAAAGAAGGCAAGTATATGGTTAGCCATAATTATTAGCTCAATCGCCTCGTTCGAGAACTTCCAAGTCACGCGCTACCTCCTGCCACGGAACTCTCTCACGTAATTCATAGAGCAGATCTCTATGATCACGGCAATTTCGCAACCTCTCTCCTGAATTGCAAGGGCAAGGCTCGTGACCTTTGGGTCGATTTCTTCTGGCCAAAAGCCGCATGAAGCCGATCACAGAAGAATCGGCTGGCCTGCCAAATATTTCACCATAAAATTCAAGGATCCCCTGTGCAAAGTGCGAGCGTTCACCCCAGGGCGGCGCCTTTTGGCAGGCATCGTAGCAGGCTTGCCAGGCCAGGAAAGGGGCAACGAAGTTTTCTAGAAAACCAACGATTGTCGAACTAAGCAACCAACGCATAGTTATCTCGCCATGAACCCCTAAACAGGCCCTGCCGTCTCCCATGATATGGCGATCAATATCGCCTAAAGGTAGCTTTGGGTCATTGCAAAACATTTCAGGTGGGCGCTTTGGGTAATTCCTCGGAAATGCGAGCACTATCCCATATTCGATTTGCCGCCAGGAATCAGGGATATGAAGGTTGTACATACCATGAACAATAGCGTATTCATGCTTCAGCATGCACACGCTATTTATCTTAAATCCCGGTCCAACAACAACCATTCTCAAAAGCGGTAAGGCCAAGGCCAATGCTGCCCTTTCCTCACGGAATAGCTTGTGGTTGCCCTCATACCATTGTGCCATTATAAGTGCGCCCAGGGTTTGGCTGGATCTTTTGCTCTGTAAACTGCCGCTAGCTTGGCCGCATCTTCCTGTTTCTGGCCAATATTGATAGTCTTTTCAATATTGGGAAAACGGTCACCGAGTTGGCTTCTCCAGAGCTTGGATGATTCTTCCGGGTCATCGGCATCAATGGCTTTAGCACCACGAATGGCCAAATCCGAAACCACATCTTGAAAGCGTGTCTTTTGCTCGTCTGTCAGGCGTGCAGTGAGTTCCTCAGTGAGATCTACAGGATTATAGACACGCAAAACAGTATAAACGGCATAGAAAATGGCGGTTGCGGTATTTGATAGAGAAACATCATCCCGCTCATCAGCTTTGAATTTCTGGACGGCTAGCACTGTCAGGATCAATCCGCTGGGCATCTTTCCTCTCCTGCCAGATTGGAAATCAGCCCATGCCTTCAGGTATCGCACTACTCTGCGAAGTTGCTCTCCCTGAGCCTTTACCTGCTCCCTAAACCATACCGTTAGGGCCAATGGATCACTGCGATGCCACCCCTCTACGCCCTTTTCCGCCAGCAGATACTTACTTTTGAGTTTACCATATAACGGAAGGTCCACATGGTATTGCCCGGCATACTGCACACGTACACAAGTGCGTTTGTCCAAGGGTTTTTCATTTGTATGGCCGTCTGTTGCCTTCACTAGCCAGCGATGAATTGTGTCCGGAGTCGGCCATTTGCTATCATCATTCTCATCCAGGTGTTGCAGGTAGACACCGTCATCGATATCGAATTCGCCGTCAAGCGGATTGACAGTAGTCCCCATTGAATAAGAGCCCTGCCCTAAAAACTTGGGTAATGTCACTTTGAGGTTCTCGTGGAAATACTTCCGAATGCGCTCTCGAATAGCATTCCGTGCCGTTCTGAGAGATTCCTTTTTTCCTGAACTCAGAGCGATTCGATCATGAAACGTAATGAATTCACTGTGCAAGTTTGCCATTTTGTTTTCCTCCTTTAATCTGTTCGGTTTTAATGGCGGTTGAAAGGTTCCTTCTCGGCTCGGGGCACGTCCATGTTAGGATCAGCAATGACGCCGCCACCAGGATCAACCACACATATAATGTGTGGAAATGATCGCTCCACTTACGATTCATCCGGCTGTATTCAAAGGGTAAAAGTGATTCTTCTACCAAATAGACGCCAGAATCGTGCATACCCAAGGCGCGTTCGCAATTGATCATGGCTTCACGATTTTTACGAAAACCCCTTCTAAGCCCCATCAAGAAATAGATTGTGCCCGCGAAAAGGGCCATAACGAGGAGCGTCAGCGCAACACGGTGGGGAAGGACAAGCTTTTTCTGGGTTATGAGCAGCCACCCAAGGCCGATCGCCATGCCTGAAATCCATAGCGTAAACTTTATGCTTCGTTCCCGTATTCTGTGAGAGGAATTGTAGCGCTCCTGAAGGTCAGCGAGTAGGACCTGTAATTTTTGATCTTCACTAAAGTGCATAATGACCACCTTCCTATTTATAGCCCTTCCGTCGCATAACGGCATTTACTGAACGGTTCCCTACCTTTATATTAGCCACGCTCCGACCGTACCTGTCACGTGCGACTGTTTCAACGGCAACCGTTTGACCCTGAATAAGATTACGAAGAGCTTGAGTTGCTGCCCCTGCTCCGAGTGATCCCTTTTCTGGGGCATTGACGTTTGCCAGTCGTACGGGATTTTTTCTAGAACCGGTCACAAATGTGTCTCCATCGATCACTCTTGTTACTCTCTCTTTCCTTGCCATAATAACGCCTCCTTAATAAATTAATTTACAAGATATTTTATACTACAAAATATTTAAATGTCTGTCAATAGAAAATATGCGGTATTTAATATACTGCATATAATTTTATCTTCTTAGAATATAATTGCGGTATCTTTTATACTGTGATATTCATCTCCTACTATGCTACTTCATAGGCTAGCCAACATCCAAAGCGGTCACCATAGCCGTGGAAGAATCGATCCTCTGGAAGACGGTTCTCATTTCCTTTTTCAGGCTAGGGACGTTGACGTTCATAGCCTCACCTATCGAATAGATGCAATGATCCGCTTCTACCCTGATATGTCTCGCAGAGACTTGATCCTGAAGAAAGATGACATACTATTCATGGCCAGAGGGATCCGGAATTATTCAGTGCTGTTGGGAGAGATACCTGACCCCACATTGGCTGCGGCGTGCTTTTTCATTGTTAGGGTTTCAAGGGAAGAGGTTTTGCCCGGTTATCTGTGCTGGTATCTCAACCAGGCCCTGGTCGAACACTATCTGAGCCGTCACAGCGGCAGAGGCGTCCATATGCCGGTTGTCCGGCGGTCAGTGCTGGAGAATATCGAGGTACCTGTTCCCGCTCTGGAAATTCAGAAAAAGATTGTGGAGATGGAAAAACTCATGCGGGAGGAGCAGGGATTGCTTAATAAACTGGTTGAAAAACGGAAAGAACTCATAATGGCGGTCTGCCTTCAGGCAGTCAAATAAAGCTGATACATGAGGATAGCGACATGAACGACAAACAAAAACGTGATGTAATCTTTAACAAAGTCTGGCAAGCCTGCGACACGTTTCGCGGAGTCATAGACCCCGCTCAATACAAGGATTACATCTTAACCATGCTTTTCGTAAAGTATCTGAGCGATATCCATAAATCCAAGACGGCCGAGCATGAAAAGAAGTACGAAGGGGACAAGGTCCGAATACAGCGGGCCTTAAGCCGTGAACGGTTTATTATTCCTGAGATCGAAATCAGGGACACCAGCGGGAGCGTGGAGGAGGAATTCCCAGGGACCTTTGACAGCCTCTTTGAACGCCGGGGCAGATCCAATATTGGTGAACTGATTAATGTACTTCTGGAGCACCTTGAAGATGCCAACAAGGCCAAGCTCCACAACGTGTTTCGCAATATCGATTTTAACAGCGAGGCCAACCTGGGGCAGACACGCCAGCGAAATACACGCTTGAAGCACCTGCTCGAGGATCTGGTGGATCTGGATTTGCGGCCCGAGTCTGTCGGCCATATGGATATTATCGGTCACGTCTACGAATACCTGATTGCGCGTTTCGCTGCAACAGCAGGGAAAAAGGCCGGAGAATTTTATACCCCCGCAGAGGTGTCCGAAACACTCTCCCGCCTCGTTGCACCAAAACCGGGTAACCGCATATGCGACCCTGCCTGCGGTTCCGGTTCCCTGCTAATCAGGGTCGCCAGACAGGTTGGTTCAGATGACTTTTCACTCTATGGGCAGGAGATGAACGGGAGCACCTGGGCGCTCTGCAAAATGAACATGTTCCTCCATGGAATGGACGCATCACAAATCGAATGGGAGGATACCATCAGGCACCCGCAATTTGTTGAGGATGATGCCCTGATGAAGTTCGACGTGGTCATCGCCAATCCGCCCTTCAGCCTGGACAAGTGGGGCCAGGAAATTGCAGCCGAAGATCGTTATGGACGTTTCCGTCGCGGCATACCGCCCAAAAGCAAGGGAGATTGGGCCTTTATCTCCCACATGCTGGCAACAGCCATAGAGGGTGAGGGTCGTGTCGGCGTTGTGGTGCCGCATGGCGTGCTCTTCCGGGGTGGGCAGGAAGGCAAGATACGGGAAGCCGTGGTTAAAGAAAACATCCTTGATGCCGTGATCGGCCTTCCGACAAACCTGTTTTACGGCACAGGTATCCCTGCGGCACTCATGATTTTCGATAAGTCCCGAGAGCCCAATGGCAAGGAAAAGGTGTTTTTTATCGATGCCAGCAGGGAGTTTGAGCAGGGCACAAATCAGAACAAGCTCAGAGAACAGGATATCGAAAAGATCGTCGATACTTTTCGAAATAAAACGACCATCGAAAAATATTCCTACCTCGCCAGTTACGCGGAGATTGAGGGGAACGAGTTCAACCTCAATATCCCCCGTTATGTGGACACCTTTGAAAAGGAGGAAGAGATCGACATCGCCGCCGTTCAGGAGGAAATCGATAAGATCGAGGCGGAACTGGCAAAAACCCAGGCCAAAATGGAAGGTTATCTGAAGGAGTTGGGATTCTAAAGGGAAAGGAGGCCAGCATGGCGCAGGATCATCTTCCACAGCAAGCTGCCCCAAGCAAGCTTTTCGATGATATCCGCCGCATGGTCGAGGAAGCCCGTTCCGCGGTCGCTGTGACGGTGAACGTCGGCCTGACAGTTCTCTACTGGCGTATCGGCCAGCGTATTGCACAAGAGATTCTCAAAGGAAAACGGGCTGAATATGGTGAGACAATTGTCTCTACGCTGTCGAGACAATTAGGTTGGTCACATTTCAAGGAAATTATTTACCTGAAACAGCCCCTCCAGCGTGAGTTTTATGCGGAAATGTGCCGGGTTGAGCAGTGGAGTGTGCGCACCCTGCGGGATAAAATTTCCGGTATGCTTTTCGAGCGCACCGCTCTTTCCAGGAAACCAGCGGAGTTAGCCAAGCAGGAGCTGGATTTGCTGAGGGAAGAAGATAAGCTAAGCCCCGATCTTGTTTTCCGTGATCCATACCTATTGGACTTCCTGAATCTCAAAGACACTTACAGTGAGCATGATTTAGAAGCCGCCATTCTTCGCGAGATCGAAAGTTTTTTGCTGGAACTCGGATACGGTTTCACATTTGTAGCCCGGCAAAAGCGTATGGTTATCGATAACCAGGATTTCTACCTAGACCTGCTTTTTTTTCATCGCAAACTGAAGCGGCTTGTGGCGGTTGAACTCAAATTGGATCGTTTTAAGGCGGCATTTAAAGGCCAGATGGAGCTCTATCTGCGCTAGCTGGAAAAATATGAGATGGAGGCCGGTGAGGCATCACCACTGGGCCTGATCCTCTGTGCCGAGGGAAACAGGGAAACCATAGAGCTGCTCAGGCTTGATGCATCCGGCATCCATGTTGCCGAATACGTAACCGAGCTTCCCCCGCGAGAGGACCTGAAGAAAAAACTCCATTCAGCCATTCAGCTTGCAAGAAGCCAGGCAGGAAGAAGAGCGGAAATTGTAGAATGAGTGAGTGAAAGCGTGAGCAAGCGAAACGAAAACAAACTGGGGTATAAAAAAACCAGGGTGGGGTGGATTCCTGAGGAGTGGGAATGCCAACGTTTACGGGAGTTGTGCATAGGACCCGGTCAGTATGGAGCTTGCAAGCCCGCAATTCAATATTCAGAAAACGCCCCGCGTTATATTAGAATTACGGATATCACTAATAATGGCCAACTTCTAGAAAAAAACAAAGTTTCAATCCCTACTAACTATGCTAGAAAATACCTGCTTTCATCTGGTGAGATCCTGTTTGCCAGAACAGGTGCAACAGTTGGAAAGACTTATCTACATAATGATCGCTCAGGACAGTACGCATTTGCTGGATACTTGATTCGCTTCGTCCCTGACGATAATGCATTGTCAGGTGAATTCTTAAAAAACATTACAAAAACTGATAGGTACCACCAATGGGTTAAAACTACGCTTCATGCCGGTGCCCAACCAAATATAAACGCAGAAGAATACGGTTGCCTACTCATACCTGTCCCCCCGCTCCCCGAACAGAAAAAGATCGCCAAGATTCTTTCCACCTGGGATGACGCTATAGAACAGACACGAAATCTCATTGATGAGAAAAAACGCCGCAAGAAAATCCTCATGCGGCGATTATTAAGCGTAAAGACTCGACATAGGCATTGGCATGCAGATGCATGGCGGGTTAAGCAGCTTGGAGAAGTAGTTGAGCCTATATCACGCCCAGTCCCCAAGCCCCAAAAACCTTATTTATCCATTGGCATTCGTAGTCATGGGAGAGGAACCTTTCAAAGGATTACAGAACAACCAGAGAAAGTAATGATGGACACTCTTTATCGCGTTGAAGCTGATGACCTTATAGTGAATATCACCTTTGCGTGGGAGGGGGCTATTGCCATAGCTTCATACCGAGACTCTGGAGGATTGGTATCTCATAGATTCCCCACATATCGTATTAAAGAAACAGAGGCGGATATCGACTTTATCCGCAACCTAATTCTGACAAAACGCTTTGTCTGGGATCTTGGCTTAATCTCACCAGGTGGGGCAGGAAGAAACCGCGTCTTGAACCAAAGAGATTTTTTAAAATTGAAAGTCCTTGTTCCTTCAGTAGAAATACAAGAGATGATAGGCAAGATACTTACGGCAGCGGAAAACGAAATACGGCTCAGTGAAGAGTATTTAAATGCTCTAGAGAAACAAAAGCGCGGGCTCATGCAGAAATTACTGACCGGTGAGGTGCGGGTGAAATTATGAAACTTCCTATTAATATCAACGACTTATTGACTGCCCGTACTGTCGAATGGGAGCGGCTGGAGTTTAAGGCCGGTTGGAACCCGAAAGCCGTGCTGCATACCATGTGCGCATTTGCAAATGATTTTCATAATCTGGGAGGCGGCTACATCATCATAGGCGTAGATGAGGACAACGGCCGGCCGATTCTTCCTCCTGCCGGCTTATCGGTTAGGAAGATTGATCCTATTCAAAAAGAAATCGTAAAGCTTGATTACCGGATGGTCCCCTACTATCATCCCCTCATCGCTCCTTATGAAGTTGATGGAAAACACATCCTTGTGCTCTGGGCTGCGGGCGGGCAGACCAGGCCCTACAAGGCCCCTGTGTCTCTGGCAAAAGGTGAACGGGAATTTGCCTATTATATCCGGAAAGGTTCTGTCACGGTTAGGGCCGGGCACGGGGATGAAATTGAGCTGATGTCTTTGGCGGCCAGTGTTCCATTTGACGACCGCATGAATCAGAGGGCCTCTCTGGAAGAACTTGATCTGGGTCTGATACGTGCTTACCTGAAGCAGATCAAAAGCGATCTTTTCCGTGAATCCGCTGAAATGGATTTCAGACAGCTTTGCAGGCAAATGAATATTATAGATGGCCCGGATGAATTATTGCAGCCCAAAAATGTCGGCTTGATGTTCTTTAACGAAAAGCCATCACATTTCTTTCCACAGACACAGATCGATATTGTTCATTTTCCCGAGGGGCCCGATGCAGATGCATTTACCGAAAAGACTTTCAAGGGTCCGCTTCATATCATTCTGCAGGATGCACTCTCCCATCTCCAATCCATGGTGATCGAGGAGAAGGTTATAAAATACCCTGACAGGCCCGAAGCGGATCGGTTTTTCAACTATCCTTTTCCAGCCATCGAAGAAGCTCTATGCAATGCAGTGTATCACCGGTCCTATGAAATACGAGAGCCGATTGAGGTGCGGGTTCTTCCAGATTCCATTACGATCGGCAGTTTTCCCGGGCCGGATCGTTCCATTAGGGATCAAGACATGCGCGAATTCCGCCTTCTCTCGCGCCGTTACCGGAACCGTCGGGTTGGTGAGTTTTTGAAAGAACTCGAAATGACCGAGGGGCGTGGAACCGGCATCCCGAAAATGTTGCATGAAATCAAGAAAAACGGATCTCCTGCACCGATATTTCACACAGATGTCGATCGGACTTTTTTCCTGGTCGAATTTCCTGTTCATCCGGTTTTTGCCGAGGCTTTGAAAAAGAAGGGGGTCGCGGAAGTCACCACGGAAGTCAAGCGCCTTATGAATGTTATAACCGGCGATCACTCCCGCAAGGAACTTCAGGAAATGCTTAGATTAAAAAATGCTGAGCACTTTCGTAAAGCGTACCTCTTGCCTGCAATAGACGCCAGGCTCGTGGAAATGACCCTGCCGGACAAGCCGAAAAGCAGGCTTCAGAGATACCGGCTTACGGAAAATGGCCTGGCCGTACAGAAGTTGCTAATGGGAGAAATTCGGGCGAAAACATAGGAGACACATATGGAAGAACAGGCACCGTATGGCATGCCGGAATACGAGCTGCCGAGCTATCTGGAAAAGGTCCAGTCGCAGCTGCCGGCGCTTCAATTATTAATGCAGCTCGGCTGGCAGTACCTGACACCTGAGGAAACCGTCCGACTCCGGGGCGGCCGTTTGGGGTCTACCATCCTTGAGCCCATCCTTGTTGACCATATTCGCAGCCACTGCCACTATGAATTCAAAGGGGATACCCATTCGTTCACTGAAAACGCCATCCAGAACGCAATCCAGGCGCTCAAGGGCTTTCGAGCCACGGGGGCGATACACCAGAACGAACAGGCTTACGATCTCTTGTGTCTCGGAACCAGCGTACCCCAGACAGTGGAAGGGGACACAAAGAGTTTCACCATCGACTATATAGACTGGAAGAACCCGCAGAATAATTCATACCACTGCACCGCGGAGTATAAGGTTGAACGGATCGGGTATCAGAAACATCATGTGCCCGACATTGTGCTGTTCGTCAACGGAATCCCGCTGGTTGTAATAGAGTGCAAGCGGTCTGCATACCCACAGACCAAAAAGCAACCCATTGATCTCGCAATTGACCAGCTTGCCGATTATCAGGCAAAGGATGGTATTCCCCAGCTTTTTCTCTATAGCCAGATGCTCCTGGCCCTTGCCAGAGATAAGGCCCAATACGGCACAACAGGCACACCGCGACAGTTCTGGACGGTCTGGAGAGAGGAGAATCTCAACAAAGATATCAAGCAGTTGCTTGACAAGAAACTCGATCAAAGCGAGGTCGATGTTCTGTTGTCCGGCCCGTTTAAGGACGTTCGAAACAAGTACATATCCATCCTTGAGCAGGGTCGCGAGATCTACGAGCAGGATCGTTTGCTCTACTCTATCTGTCGCCCGGAGCGCCTGCTCGAATTAAACTATAAATTCATCCTGTTCGATAACGGGGTAAAAAAAATAGCTCGCTATCAGCAATACTTTACGGTCCATGATATTATGAACCGCGCCTTGAGCGCTTCCCCTGATGAACCACGACAGGGAGGCGTCGTCTGGCACACCCAGGGCAGCGGCAAGTCTTTGACTATGGTGATGCTTGCAAAATCGCTTGCCCTGCACCCTGATATCCTGAATCCCAAGATCATTCTGGTCACCGACCGGATCGATCTCGACGACCAGATCTGTGGAACCTTTCGGGCCTGCGGTCTGGAACCGGAACAGGCGAATACCGGCAGCCATCTTACCGAACTTTTGCTCGATCATCGTACGCATGTTGTCACAACCCTCATTCACAAGTTCGCGACAGCCGCATCCAATCACATGTTGAGCCAGGCTGACCGAAATACATTCGTGCTGGTGGACGAGGGACACCGCAGTCAATACCAAGAACAGCATGCCCTCATGCGTTTGACCCTGAGAGGAGCGTGTTTCATCGCTTTCACAGGGACTCCGCTGGCCAAATCGGCAAAAAGGAACACCTTTGCCCAATTTGGAGACCTGTTCCGGCCGGCATATACGATTTCCCGCGCCGTGAAGGACAAGGCCGTGGTGCCGCTGCTTTATGAGGCACGGCATGTGCCCCAAGAGGTGGAGAGAAATGCCATTGACGGTTGGTTTGAGAAGATCACCATCGGGCTCACTAAAGATCAAAAAGCAGACCTGAAACGGAAGCTTTCCACGGAGCGCCAGCTCAACAAGGCCACCCAGAAAGTGCGCATGATTGCGTGGGACGCAAGCCTTCACTACATGGTTACCTATCAGGGCACAGGGCTCAAAGGACAGCTTGTTACCCCTGATAAGGAAACGGCTCTCAAGTACAAGCAGTTCATGGATGAGTTCGGCATGATATCCACTGAGGTGCTGATCTCTGCCCCTTCGGTGCATGAAGGTGAAGATAAGGAATCCGGGCCATCCCAAACAGAGAAAACCTTCTGGCAGGCGATGATGGACCGGTATGGCTCTGAAAAGAATTACAACAAGCAGCTCATCAACGCCTTCAAACACGGTGACAGCCCGGAAATCATCATCGTCGTCGATAAACTGCTGACCGGTTTCGATGCACCGTGCGATACGGTTCTTTATCTCGCCCGAAAGCTGAAGGAACACACGCTCCTTCAGGCCATTGCCCGCGTGAACAGGCTGCATGAAGGCAAAGAATACGGGTTGATACTTGACTATAGCGGGGTCATCCAGGAGCTTGATGAAGCGATCGATTTCTATACCCAGCTTGCCGACTACGACCGGGCAGACCTGGAAGAGACTGTTCATTACATTGCAGATCGAGCAGCGGAATTGCCGCAGCTCCATTCGAACCTGTGGGAATTATTCGAGGAAGTGAAGGGGGCGAAAGACCCCGAAGTCTACGAGGTGCACCTGCGCGATGATGACCTGCGGAACAGGTTCTACGAGCGATTCAGCATCTTTGCCCGCACCCTTTCGCTTGCCCTGTCCTCTACAAACTTCCTGGAAGCCACTTCCCCAGATATAATCAGAAAATATAAGGCGGACCTCAAGTTTTTCCAGAATCTAAGGGCGACTGTCACCCTGCGTTATCAGGAGGCTATTGATTTCTCGGAGTATGAACCAAGGATCAAGAAGCTAATCGATACACACGTTGGGGCTGGGGAGGTCGAGCAGCTTTGTCATCCGATCAATCTTCTCGATGCCAAGGAGCGCCAACAAGTGCTTGAGGATAGCGGCAAGAGCGCTGGAGCCAAGGCTGATATGATTGCCTCAGCAACACGGCATGTTATAGAACAGGAAATGGCAAAGGATCCCGCCTTCTATAAGAAGTTCTCCAGGCTACTGGAGGAGGTGATTGAAGCCTACCATGCGGGCCGGCTTCAGGCCATCCAAGCCCTTGAGAGGATCAAGGATATCTCTACAAAAGTGGTCACATACACAGACGATGACGTCCCTTATGAACTTATAGGGAAGGATATGGCACGCCGTTATTTTGGCTGTGTTCGAGAGCCGATGGCTGAATACACGACGGGCAGAGATAAACCCGGAACAGAGATTGCGCTGAAAATTGTTGAACGAATCGCCCCACATAAAATCCGAGATTGGCGCACAAATCAGGATGCAATCAACAAAATGAGGGGTGAGATCGACGACATCCTTTTTGATGTGGCCAAGGAAAATAATCTTGAGCTTTCTCTGGATGAACAAGATGCAATTATTGACCGGTGCATAGAGGTGGCTATTGCAAATGAAGACTGATAGCGCAAAGGATGTTATTCAATTCGGCACCCGGCAGATCCAATACCACCTGCATCGTGATGACCGTAAACATTTGCGCGTCGTCGTGTCTCCCGAGCTGAAAGTGGATGTATATGCGCCGAAGACTGCCAGTGATGGACAGATTCATGCAGCCTTAAAAAAGAAAGCTCACTGGATAACGCGGACTCTGGATAAGTTAGAGACGTATCATCCTTTACCAGCCCCAAAGCGGTACGTCAGCGGAGAAACCTTCCTTTATCTGGGGAGGCAGTACCGTCTGAAAGTTGAAAACGGTTTGAGGCAGCCAGCGAAACTGGTGGGGCGTTTTCTATGGGTCTGGATCGAAGACAAAACCGACGTTCACGCCATAAAGAGGGCTGTGGATGCCTGGTATCGAAAACGAGCCCATGAGGCCTTAGGCCGATACATGGAAAAGTGCTACACCATTGCATCTCGTCACGATGTCCGAGAGCCCTTATTGGTCATCCGGGCCATGCGTAGACGGTGGGGAAGTTGCAGTCCTTCGGGCCGTATCACACTCAATGTCAAACTGGTTCAGGTACCCGTGCATTGCATAGAGTACGTCGTCATGCATGAGCTCTGCCACCTTAAACACCACAACCACTCCAAGGCATTCTACTCCTTGTTGACCCGTTGCCAACCGGACTGGAGGAAACGAAAAGAAGCGTTGGACAGGTTCAGGCTCTGATTTAGATACAAAGGTTACTGTTTTTTCTTCTTCTCCAGAGAAGAAGAAAAAACGCACGTTCATGTTTACTGTGTGGATGGTGAGGCCAAGTCTTGGCTGGAACCGGAGGTCTCCGTTGCTAAAAACTGTGGTCTCTCAAGAGCACAAATTGCGAAATTAACAGAAGTTCCGTCATTAGAAGATCCAAGCCAAACCCGTTGGTGTATACGCAGTAACGGCCGGCCATACCTATGCGGCTTGATCCTCTATGATCCCAGATACTCCTTTTTCGCCATCTCGGCCAGCTTAAACTTCTGAACCTTGCCCGATCTGGTCATGGGGAATTCGGTCACAACCTTGAAGTAATGCGGCTGCTGTTCTTCGCTCAGATGCTCCTTTGCGAACTGAACGAGACCTTCCAGGGAAACCTGTGCCCCCTCCTTGGGCCTTATCCAGGCGGCGACCTCATGGCCTCTTTCGGGATGGGGAAACCCAAAGACCTGGACCTCGGACACTCCGGGCGCCTTATAGAGTGTTTCCTCCAGCTCAGAAGGGTATATCTCGAGGCCGTCCCGTACAATAACATCCCTGAGCCTTCCCGTGATCTTGACATAGCCCCTCTCGTCCATCATGCCCAGATCACCGGAATGGAACCATCCCTCTCTGTCGATGACGGATGCCGTTGCTGCGGGCATTCGGTAGTATCCCTTCATGAGGAATCCCCTGGTGCAGAGCTCACCCGGTGTGTTGGGCGGGAGAACATCGCCGGTGACGGGGTCCAGGATCTTCACCTCGTTACACTCAAGGGCAGTGCCGATAGTGGAAACCCTCCTATCCAGCGGATCATCTGGCCTGGTCATGGTGATCCATGATGAGGCTTCGGTGATGCCGTAGGCAACGGTGATATCCGAAATGCCTATCTCCTGCACAAGCCTTTTCATCAATTCCACGGGGCAAGGGGAGCCGCCTATGGTGCCTTTGCGCAGCGTCTTCCACCTGCCAGTATCGAATTGTGGATTATCAATCAGGGCGATGAACATGCTGGGCGATCCATAGATGGCCGTGCACTGTTCCGTATCGATGGCGGAGAGTATACTGGATGGGTCAAATTTCTTACAGGGCATGATAATCGAGGCACCCTGGATAAGCCCAGCTAGGGTGATACAGGTATTCCCGAACATGTGAAAGAGTGGGAAAAACAGACAGAGCCTGTCCTGATTGTCGAGGCCTTGTCTTTGTGCAGAAAACAGAGATTTATTCACGAGACCCACATGATCAAGGATAACGCCCTTGGGTTTGCCGGTGGTTCCTGAGGTGTACATGATTGCCACGGGATCGCTCGCTTCGATTTCACACTCCCTATCGGCAAGGGTTTCGGCATCGATTTCATCGCCCCTATCAGCCAGTTCGGCCCAGGAGATCGTGCCAGGATGGGGTTTGCGATCTATAAGGATTACGTGTTCTAGGTGTTGGCCATACTCTATTTCGGAGAGGATCGTGAGATACTCATCGCCGGCCAGCCCCCTGGTCATAATGAGCGAGCCCGATCCTGATTGCTCCAGGATATAGCCGAGCTCCTTCTTACCCGCACCGTGGTCTACGGGAACGAGGATGGCTCCTATCTTGGCCAAGGCAATCTGTGAGATAATCCATTCGGGTACGTTGGGAGCCCACAGGGCAACCCTATCTCCTTTTTGTATCCCGAGGCTCATCAGGCCCCTGGCCGCCCTGTTGATCTCGGATAGAAAGCGATGGTAGTCGTACCGCGTGCCGGAATCGGGGTGGGCAAGGGCCATGTTGTCCGGGTAAAGGGCAGCTACCTCATTGACCACCTGACCGATCGTCTTACGCATGCTGTCCTGGTGATGGGGGGACATGGGCATCTCCTCTTTTTACATGGTAGTTACCCCTGCTATGTCAACAGTGCAAGTTTAGAATCGATTCACGATATGATGCGGGTTAAGGCACAAGGCCCACGGCATACGGCCTTATGCCTTGCGCCTTTGGCCTGTTCGAATATCATCCTGAATCAATGACAAAAGCCCTGGCCCAGGCCTGGCTTTGAAATGGGTTTATATCTATAGATACCGTAATCTTTACAAAGCATGATAATGCTCCCGTAACGTCGCGCCAGAGCAGGCTGGCATGCAAGGGCTGAGTTTAATAGCGCCAACCTAGGAATCAATAAAGCGGAATTAGCTTGTTACAATCATGCCGCGCCAGGGCCAATATGTACCCTGTCCCATCTATCCTGCCACCTTCCAACAGCGTACGCTGTGATTCTCGTTAACGCGATGGAAGTTGATCTCATTTTCCCTGCATCGGGGCTCCACAAGGGGACACCTGCCCTGGAATTTACAACCAGGCGGGGGGTTGAAGGGGCTCGGTACGTCACCGCTCAGTACCTTTTGTTCACCCCTCGCATCGGGATCGGGATTTGGAATAGCGGAAAGCAATGCGAGGGTGTAGGGATGAAGGGGTTTTTCATAAAGCTCCTCGGCTGGTGCGTACTCCATGATGTGGCCGAGGTACATTACCGCGACCATATCGCTGATGTAGCCTACCACGTTCAGGTCATGGGATATAAACAGATAACTGAGCCCCATGGTGCTCTGGAGCTCCTTCAGAAGGTTGATGATCTGAGACTGTATGGATACATCCAGCGCCGATACCGGCTCATCGCAGATAATGAGCGAAGGGTTCACACTCAAGGACCTGGCGATACCGATACGCTGCCTCTGCCCACCGCTGAACTCGTGGGGGTAACGATCAGCCGCCGCAGGGGAGATGCCCACCGTATCCAATAGCTCCCAGACGCGCATTTTTCGATCATCCCTGTCCCTTATGGCCAGGCTCCGGAGGCCCTCCTCAATAGACTGGCCAACGGTCATTCTGGGATTCAAAGACCCGTAAGGATCCTGAAAGATAATCTGCATTTCCTTTCTGAGGGGCCTCAACTCATCCTGTGAGCACGTGCTAATATCCTCGCCCCGGTAGATGATCCTTCCCTCATCCGGTTCAAGAAGCCTGAGGATAAGGCGCCCGATCGTGGATTTGCCGCATCCGCTTTCCCCCACAAGGCTTAAGGTCTTGCCTCGGTCGATCCTTAAATCTACGCCGTCTACGGCCTTGATCCACCCGATGATCCTCTGGAAGAATCCCCTGTGAACAGGGAAGTATTTTTTGAGACCCTCGACCTTGAGGATGGCGTTATTGGCTGAGTTAACCGGATTCATGACGGAATATTCCTCAGAGATACATCATATACTATGAAAAAAGAGGGCAAAGATTCAAAAAAACTATGACAAAATTCATTCTGCATTTGACAAGCAATAACTATCGATTTATGGATGGAGGCCGGGTATGATTGTAACCCAAATAAGGCATGAATGCTAAAAGTTTCTCAGGAGAAACTACCTGCAGAAGGGCATGGAGATGTCTTTTTTTAAAAGGAAAAGCCATGCGGGCAGTAAGGGGAGGATTAGAGAACAGGAGGAATGATGTTTGGTGAGGTAGTTCGGTGGATCGTGGATGAAGCGCTCTTGCAGAATCTCGTTCATGGACTTCCCACGATTGTATTGGTAGCTGTGATTGCATTCTGCATTCTCATGCTGTCGAAGGGTGCGGACTGGATGATCGACGGCGCCGTTCACCTCGCCCGCCGGACAGGATTACCCAGGATCGTTATCGGCGCCACGATTATTTCTTTGGGCACTACTATGCCGGAGGCATTTGTATCGGTGATGGCTGCATGGATGGGCAACCCCGGTTTAGCGCTGGGCAATGGCGTGGGATCCATCATCGCTGATACCGGTTTGATCTTCGGTCTCATATGCATCTTGAGCAGGGTCCCGGTTAACCGCTTCATCCTCAATCGCACCGGCTGGGTGCAGGTAGGAGCAGCGACACTGTTGGTTGCGATTTCGATGGTCTTGTTATGGACCATGGAAGGCGAGCCGGTATTACAACGGTGGGTTGGCCTTTTGTTCCTGTTTCTGCTGGCGGGATATATGTATGTGACCCACCAATGGGCAAAACATGGTGCAGCCATTGAAGGGGAAGACACGGATAATTCTGCATTAATAAGCCTTGGTATATCCTTTTTGATGATAGGAGGCGGGCTTTTCCTGGTGATAGTAGGGGCAAGGATATTAATCCCCTGTGCGGTATGCCTTGCTGAAAGGCTGGGCGTACCAGAGGACGTCATTGCCGCCACCATGGTGGCCCTTGGAACTTCTCTGCCGGAACTCGTAACGGGTATCACTGCTGTTAAGAAGAGGCATCCGGAAATCATGGTGGGTAACATCGTGGGTGCTGATGTGCTGAACTGCCTCTTTGTCATCGGAGCTGCTGCGGCAGCCAGGCCTCTTGCAGTTCCACCGAATTTTTTCACGTTCCATTTCCCCGCAATGATCCTCATCCTTTACCCTTTCCGTTTTTTCATCTTTATAAATCGCGACGGCTGGTTCAAACGGTGGCAGGGAGGTTGGCTTTTTGGCGTCTACCTTCTATATCTGATTCTTCAGTATGCCTGCAATATAGGGACTGCCTCCTAAAAAACTAGATAATGCGAAAGCATGGAGACAGATGTCGGCTTTGTGATAGAGCAGGGCAGAGCCCTGTAGTGATGGTGTCTTCCAACGAGGCCCTGCCCTGCATATGGTCCTTAGATGAATCCCAACAGAAGGAATGCTATGGAGGTGATAATGGCGTACACGAAGAAAACCAACATCAAGTACCCC
>Ga0307434_1000318_pt1 | contig 37086 bp, 35 predicted proteins | sample SalMarWE160220MG_FD_202156 | JGI IMG/M metagenome (GOLD analysis project Ga0307434, IMG submission 202156) | Salt marsh sediment microbial communities from the Plum Island Ecosystem LTER, Massachusetts, United States - WE1603-220 | ecosystem: Environmental > Aquatic > Marine > Intertidal zone >... | reverse complement strand
GACACCCCCCCTCATTAATTTTATCATAGAAGCTAAGCAGTAAAGAAGACCTGCGGTCGTTGCCGCAGGATAAATTCATATATAGTTAAGCATTTTTGCTTTAGAAAAGAAAAATTTTAAGGAGGATTAGACTATGAGAGATTTGAAACTGAAGCTGTTAATTATTTGTATGCTTGTAGGCTGCCTTGTGGCAGCCGGCACGGCGAAGGCAACTGAAAAGGTAACAATCACCGTCTCGGAGGACTCCTGCGTCGGAGATGCTTTCCCCAACAGCAATTACGGCGGCTCCACCATGCTCAGTGTCGGCGACGTGTACCAAAATGATCCGATTCAAAGCTGGCGAAGCTATCTGAAGTTTGACCTGTCGAGCATTCCCCGCAGTACGGTGATGACGCCATCAGGTCGACGTACAGGTACGGTCGTTAGCTCGGCGAGGCTCTATATAGGCAACTCAGGGTCAGGCCCGAGCCCGCCGGACATCATCGTGGAAGCTCACTATTGCGACGATGATTCATGGACGGAGTATGGTATTACCTGGAACAACGCACCTGCATATAAGAACAGCTGCACAGACCGCCATAAGCTGCCGCGAATGCAATCGTGTTGTAATTGCTGGTGCCTCACCGAAGATGCCCAAAAGGCCATGGACGAGGATGGTATCCTTAGTGTGGTCTTCGATTGTACCGGCGAGGGCTGGGACCACCGCTGGGCCATACTCGACAGCAGGGAAAACAACTGGACTTACGCACCCTACCTCGTAGTCGAGTACGAGGATGGCGAACGCGCAGACCCCAATGTCAAGTGGGAACAGCTGCCGGCTTTGGAGCCTTATGGAATGGATATTGATATGTCCCAGGTTTCCCTGGCGGACGATTTCAATTGTACCGAGACCGGCCCCATCGAGGTCATCCGCATCTGGGGTTCATTCTTCAATGATGAGCTGCCGGAAGATGGTTCAGGCAGCCTGTCATTCAGGTTAAAATTCTTCGATAACATTCCTGCCATGATGCCGGGAGACTGGAGCAAACCCGGAATGGAGCTCTGGAGCCAGGAATTCGGGCCGGGCGAATACACGGTTCACAAGGTTTACGAAGGCCCTGAAGACTGGTTCGACCCTCTGGCGGGCGTATGGCATAACGACGACCACAACGACGCTTATCAGTACACTTTCTATATCGACCCGAGCGAGGCATTCGAGCAGCAAGGCGACCCGTGGAATCCTGTAATTTACTGGCTTGGAGTCGAAGACATCACGCCCCCTGAAGGCTACAAATTCGGCTGGAAGACAGCGGTATTCCCCTGGTGGGGTGACGATGGCGTCTATCGGGATTGGATGGAAGGATGGCTGCCGTTAACATATCCACCAAACCATGAGTTCCAGTACGACTCAATCGACCTGGCATTCGCCATTATTGGCCACAGAGAGGCTGGTATGGACCTCGGCGATGCGCCTGACAGTACAAACAGTCATAATGAGGATATGGAGGCTTACCCCGGAATCCAGGCCAATTATCCAACTGTTTACACGGGTGGTTCACCTCCCTATGGGCCGCTCCACCGGCAGCCTAAGGCAGTCGCATATCTGGGCAAGGACGTGTCGCTCGAAGTCGAGGCTGATATCGGGCCGGACGAGGACCCGAACAACAATATCGACCCTCCAAACAACGACCCGAACCAGGACGGCGATGATGACGGCGTTGATACCCCGCTCAATCTGCCACATTGTCGTTGGACAACATTCAAATACGACGTTAATGTTGTTGACACCAGTGTTGACCTGTATGTTAATGTCTGGTTTGACTGGAACCGTGACGGTGACTGGGACGACAGCAATGATTGTAATGATTGCAATAATAGTGAAGCCGTAGCTGCACCCGAATGGGCTGTGCAAAATCAATTGCTTATCAATCTGAATACCGGAATTAATACCATTACCACACCTGCGTTCTTATCGTGGCATCCTGATGACGGCCCGGAAGAGATATGGATGAGAATCACCCTTTCAGAGAGAGCCTGGAGAGGTGGTGACAATCCTGATATGGTCGGTAACGGCGGCTCAGGACCGCAGAGCGGATACGAGTATGGCGAAACGGAAGATTACTACTTCAAGCCCGATACAAGCTGCTCAGAGGACCCCGATTTGAATTGCGACGGCAAAGTTAATTTCGAGGACCTTGCAATTCTCGCAAATGAGTGGCTAAGAGGCACATAATAAATACAGTAGCAGCTATTCGCGAACAAAAAGGCTGTGAGTGTTAACTTACAGCCTTTTTTATTTTGAGCAACTGAATTGCTAAATTCCTAAATAAATTTATAATGCCTGTGTATGGCAAAAAAACAGCCTTCAATCTATACGGTAAGCCAGATTACAACGCTGATTAAGGTAGCTCTGGAAGAAACACTGCCTTCTAAAATCATCGTCTCAGGCGAAATAAGCGGCTGGAAAATCCACAGCAGCGGCCACTGCTATTTTTCACTAAAGGACGAAGGTGCAGTCCTGCCCTGCGTGATGTGGGCAAGCAGCTTTAAAAACGTCAAATTCAAACCTGAAGACGGCCTGGCGGTTCTGGCAAAAGGTTTCATAGACGTTTACCCGCCGCAGGGAAAATATCAGCTATATGTTGAAAAACTTGAGCCTGCAGGCGTCGGCGCGCTTCAGCTTGCATTCGAGCAGATGCGAAAAAGACTCGAAGCCGAGGGCCTTTTCGACGAAAAATACAAAAAGCCCCTGCCGGCTTACCCTGCGCGAATAGGTATCGTAACAAGCGAATCCGGAGCGGCTGTCCACGATATTACCGACAGTATTCAAAACCGCTGGCCCTGCGCAAAACTTTTCCTTTATCCGGTTCTGGTTCAGGGTGAAGGCGCTGCAGAAGATATCGCGGACGCGATAAAGAAAATCAACAGCAGAAACAACAAACTGAAACTCGATATCCTTATCGTCGGAAGAGGCGGCGGCTCGCTCGAGGATTTATGGGCATTCAACGAAGAGGCTGTTGCCCGCGCAATCTTTGCATCGCAGATTCCGGTCATAAGCGCTGTCGGCCACGAGGTCGATGTCACTATCGCCGACCTCGTCGCAGATGCCAGGGCATCGACACCGACAAAGGCGGGCGTCATAGCCGTGCCCGACATTACTGAAGTGCTGGCAAATATCAAAGGTTTGGAAAAAAGACTTTCACAAAACGCAAAAGCCTCCCTGCAGCTTGCCAAACAGAGCCTGCTGACAATCCTTGCAGGCCATATATTCAAAAATCCTCTGGTTATGGTCCTGAACAAGGAGCAGCAGCTCGACGAATTGCATCTGTCACTTATTAGCAGCCTGAAACAATTGCTTGCCGCTGTGAAGGAAAGGCTGCATCTTGCCTTCGAGCAGATAAGAAAGCTCGAGCCGCACAGACTTTTGGCTGCCAAAGCAATCGAATTGAATAATCTGCAGAATAGAAACCTTGCCGCTTCTAAAAATATACTCAATAAACTCAATCTTCAACTGACCGGCTTTGCCGGCAAGCTCACCGCCCTGAACCCGAAATCGGTTCTCAAGCGGGGCTACAGCATAACAACCAGCAAGGCGGGCAAGGTAATAAAAAAGGCTGACGATATCGAAATAGGCGATATAATGATTACCGAGCTCGCAAAGGAAAATTTGATTGAAAGTAAGGTGACAAAAAAGTAAAAACGAAAAAGGAAAGACGATTTATGGCTAATAATAAACAGGATAAAGATACAAGCAAACCCGCTTCGCCGCCCGTCTCGCCGAGGACGGCAAGCCGAGGCGGAAATCGAGGCGAGTTAACGTTCGAGCAGGCGATAAAGCAGCTTACGGAAATCGTCGGCAAAATCGAGCTGGGCGAGATTCCGCTGCAGCAAAGCCTTGAGCAGTACGAAAAGGGAATGGAGCTGATAAACCACTGCAGGAGCATACTGAAAAAGGCTGAGGAACGGATTGAGAAGATAACGAAAGAAAAGGATTAAACGCAGAGAGCGCAAAGAACGCGGATAAAATTAAATTTAAAAATATAACTCTGCGAGCTCAGCGGCCCCTGCGGTAAAAATCGAAGAGTAATATTCGCGAGCGTGGCGGAACTGGCAGACGCGCAAGGTTTAGGTCCTTGTGTCCTTATGGACGTGTAGGTTCGACTCCTATCGCTCGCATTGCTTTATTTATAAAGACTTATGACAATTATGACAGTTTTACTACCCCCCTGCTGAATACTCTCTGGTGAACTTTCCAGTGAAAAAATTCAATGACTCTTAATCCGCCTGTCAAATTCTGCATTGTCTTTTGCTTATTTGTGAGGGCTATCAACAGCTGGTTTTTCGGCTCTGAAAATTCTTCTCACTATAAATTTAGCGTATTTATTTTCGTAGGTCCGAACAATATAAGTATGTCCGATTACGCACGGTTTTTTGGTTTTGTAGTAGCCGTCTTCAGCAACTTTTTTAACGGATTCGAAACACACATCCCCTGCATCGTAGAAGCCGTTTCGTCCCTGGCAATAAAAAACCCGAAATTCCAAATTATTCTGGTCTTGTATCATCTCGATATCCCGCAGCGAACCTGGTTCGTACCCTTCCACCTCTGCATCCGAGAAATCAATCCCTCCTTCGCCAACAGTCCATTCGATTGTGCCCTTTCGTAAATCTCCATTGGTAAAACTGCTGCTGCCATCTGTCTGATATACATAGTCGATGATGATGCTGCGCTTTCGGTAAAGTTTCAGCTCTTTTTTCACCGTTTCTCCCGTAGCGGGTGTAAACTTAATGGAATGGTATGCACAACCTGATGCTGATGCTACAAGTGAATGCTCGGCTGAAGATAAGCCTTCGAAGGAAAACTCTCCATCCCCGCCCGTAACGTATGACCTGTAAGGCTGATTACGTATTCCATAGCTGGCAAATGGAAATGAAAGGCTGACTTCTGCCCCCTCAAACGGTTCATTTTGATCATTTACTACTACACCGTTAACCGTTGCTAAATATTCATCAGATTGCTTCTGCATTGTGAACTGCAGGTATGTTACTTCTCCTTTTAGAATGGCAACGGGTACATCATTAGGTTCGTACCCAAAAGCTCGAAGAACTAATTTGCCTCTTTGTCCCGCATAATGTGAAGTAAGTATTCTGTCCAGTATGAACCATCCGTTCTCATATATCCTAAAAGGCTTGTCAATACCACAACAAAAGTTTACCATTACATCCTTCCCACCGTTGATAGGTGCTTCATCGCTCATTGTGACCCTGCCCGCGATGAATACGCCTCCGTCTGTTTTTAATTCCGCGGACCTCTTGTCGAGGACATCTTGAAGGTTAGCCGGGAAATCATCCCGATTGAGCGCCTTATCTAATAATTGATTGAACAAAAACCATAAATCTTTATCTGCGGTTTCAAGTGAGACATTAAACCTCCCGGCTGCCTGACGAAAGCTGAGAATACCGGATGTATTTTTAAGCCGGTCAATATCATAAGAATCAATTTGCTCTGCCGTTCTAACAATAAGTTTATTAAAGTTATTATCTATATAAATGTCTCTTTTTTCCTGCGAAGCCGCCAGCAGCTCGATAGTTGTTTCGAACAATGGTATTTCTGAAAGGAGTACCCTGTTTTGACAGTCAAGTATGAAAATACAATTGAGATTTTGTGCAATTTGCATCTTTGTCGGGGGGGCAGAAAGTTCAAGAGTCTTTAATTCCCCGCTTTTAATGCAATAAGATTCAATGCCTCCTATCTGTCCGTTTCCGGAAACGGCCGATCTTAATAAGTAAGCGCCGTTATCAATAAATTCAATATCAATTGTTCTCCTATAGCGGTTTGACGTAAGAAGCTTAACTTTGCTGGTTAAAGTGTAATAACTACCATTGAAACTTTCCTTTTCCGATTTCAAGTTATCATAAATGAATATCCTTCCGTCATTCGTTCCAAACGCTTCCAGATCACCTTTGTCATTCTTTGTTGTGGCACTTATAATACCACCGGTACGGCTCATCGCTTCCCCGGAGGTAAATTTAAGAGCTTTTTGTACTGCATAAGGTGCTGTTGATTTTGTCTTTGTTTTAAAATAATTGATTTTTTCGCTATATGGCCTGAGTTTATCAAGTTCGATTATTTTTCCTTCTGTAAACAGAACATATCTGTATGTCGAGACTGCAGCATCCCTTCCAAAGGGGAATTTCTGTATAATTTTTCCGGATTTACAATCAATAATTCCTGATTCTCTCTTTGGGCTGGCATAAACTAAATATCTTCCATCTGCGAGAAATCTAACTAAAACATTATTATGAGCAGCTCCATGAAACTCATTCACCTTTTGAAGAGTCTCTGTATTGAAAATTTTAATTGATTCATACATACCAACAGCGATAAGATTTTTCTGGGGAAGGTAGTCGGCATCCCATCCGGTCTCGGGTGCAATTGTTTTTATCTCCTTCATTGTTGATGGGTTTATTATCTTTATATTTCCGTCCATGCCAAGCATAAGTTCATTATTCTTCAAGTAACGTATCGGCCTGACGTGCCCTTTTATCGGCACAGTCTTAATTAAAGATAAATCACTGGTATTCAGAAAGTATAAACCGGGCTCATCGCTATTCTCGTAATATGCAGCAATAGTAGTTTCATCGGGGGAAAAACTCATCTTTATGGGGTATAGCGTTTCCGGTTTTTCTTTTCGGAAAGAAAAATTCCCGATAATTTTCTCTGATTCAATATCAATCAGTTCCATATTTCCTATATTATCTGACAAAACAGCGTATTTTCCATTTGCAGAGGCATTTATATCAAAAGGTCTTGTTGTGCTTTCACGAATAGAAACGCTTTTGGTTTCAAATGTGATAAGGTCAAGCCTTATAATATTATTGCCATTTCGATAAAAAACAAATTGTTGGTTATCAGAAACGGCACAAGGCCCACGTGTATAACGTGGCTCTATATATTCGACATAAGGAAAATCCCTGTGCATCATATCCATAGCTTTGACTTTTAATTGTGGGATGCCAGGGTCTGATTCAAAGGCGGCAGCCAAATAGACTTTCCCAAGATTATTTTGTCCTTTCAAAAAGGAAAGTTCGGCTTTTGCGAGAAAAGCCTGCCCAAGAGCACATCTAAAGGAATTGGAATCAGGTGATGCCATAATGTCGTCTATGCAAAAAGATATAATTGAAAGAGATGCAGCTAAAAAAACCACGATTGTATTATTGATTGGCCTGTTATCCCGTTTCATTATTAAATCCTCCATTCACATCTTATATATTAGGAAAGGTGGTATATTCCATATTTATACCGAAATATTGCAAACAAGTCAAGTCTTTATTTTATCAAAGTAATATTCAAATATAGTAAGATATAATTATTGTCTGCTAAAGCCTGATATACCTGTCTCTAACTATCCCCCTAAAATAAATTTGCAAAGTGAAAACAATTTCTATATATTTAGTAGGCGACTGATTTAGTCTGGTCTCCCGGAAGGCAGGTTTAAACTCTAATTTCCTTAGGGAAGTGTAGGTTCGACTCCTATCGCTCGCAGTCGCTCTGAAATGGATGTTTTAAGGAAATACACAATGAAAGACCTTTTTTCAATCCGATTAGCATTAAAGAGGCAGTACCCAAGGATAGCAGCAGTAATTATGCTTGCTGCTGTCAACTTCTTTTCAGGCTGCTGCCGTCAGTATTCTTCGGAAATCATCCCAACAAGAGAAAAGTCTGAACCTATGCAGAAAGGCAGGTTCGAAGCGACCTGGGAATCGCTGAAGCAGTACGAATGCCCGGAATGGTTCAGGGATGCAAAATTCGGTATCTGGGCGCACTGGGGACCACAGTGCGAGCCGGAACGAGGCGACTGGTATGCAAGAAATATGTACTCCGAAAGCGGCTGGCAAGCCAGATTCCATCGGGACAATTACGGACATCCTTCGCAGTTCGGATTCAAGGATGTCATCAATGAATGGAAGGCTGAGAACTGGGAACCGGATAAGCTGATGCAGTTATACAAACGGGCAGGTGCTCAATACTTTTTCGCACTGGCCAATCATCATGACAACTTCGACAATTATGACAGCAGGTACCAGCCGTGGAATTCCGTGAATATCGGGCCGAAGAAAGATATCATCGGCATCTGGGCAAAGACTGCTCGTAAATACGGTTTGCGTTTCGGCGTCAGTGCGCATGCCGCCCACGCGTGGACATGGTACGAAACTTCACAAGGCGCCGACAAAGCCGGACCATATGCAGGAGTACCCTATGATGGAAAGCTGACCAAGGAGGATGGAAAAGGAAAATGGTGGGAGGGCCTTGACCCGCAGGATTTGTATGCACAGAATCATAAACCAGGCAGTAATAGTAATATCCATGAAACCTGGCACTGGGATGAAAGCAAAGGCTGCAGCATCCCGGATGAAGCCTATTGCGAAAAGTTTTACAACCGGACAATCTACCTTATTAATAAATATAAGCCGGATGCAATTTACTTTGATGATACCGTCCTGCCGCTTTATCCTATCAGCGATGTTGGAATGCGTATCGCGGCACATTTCTACAACAGCAGCATGAAGTGGAACAAGGGCAGGCTCGAAGCAGTTCTAACCGGCAAAATCCTCAATGAACAGCAGCGTCAATGCCTGATATGGGATATCGAACGAGGCCGGAGCAATAAAATAGAGCCTTATGTCTGGCAGACCTGTACCTGCATCGGAAGCTGGCACTACGACCGAGGCATCTACGACAGGCATCGATACAAAAAAGTTAAGGATGTCGTGCATATGCTGGCCGATGTCGTCAGCAAGAACGGCAGTATGCTCCTGAGCATTCCAGTCAGAGGTGACGGCACGATTGACGATGACGAGGCAGCTTTTCTGGAAGGTATGGCAGAATGGATGGATATTAATCGCGAGAGTATTTTCAGCACACGTCCCTGGAAGGTTTTCGGTGAAGGCCCAGCGATGGAAGAGGCCGCCGAGCTAAGTGCTCAGGGATTCAATGAGGGCAAAGGCAAACCTTTCAGCGCTGAAGATATTCGCTTTACGACAAAAGACGATACTCTCTATGCGATAGTGCTCGGCTGGCCGGCGAAAGAGCTGCATATCAAATCTCTCGGCACTGCTTCGGGACTTGTCGATAAGCCGATTAAGGATGTCAGGCTTCTGGGCAGTTCTGAAGAGATTAAGTGGTCACAGGACGAGCAGGCTTTGACGATCCAGCCTGCAACTAAAAAACCGTCAGATATTGCAGTGGTATTTAAGATTAAGATGTGACAGCAATTAAATGACTTACTAAACCGTTGAAAATCAACCTCAAAAAAAGTTCAGGTCTTTGTGTTCTCAGGTACGTGTAGGTTCGAGGCCTATCACTCGCAGTTGTTCATTTAAAAAAAGACAGGCCGCTTATGCTTCAAGGACTTTTTCCTCTGCCGAAGTTCCCTCTCGTCTTTTCTGGAGCACATACTTGATTATGTCCTGTCGGCTGATTAAGCCTACGACTTTCCCTTTCGAAGTGACCGGCACCCTTCTGAAATGATAGTCTTTCAGGCAGCGACAAACATCCATTACGCTTTCACTCTCATCGAAGTAGATAACGGGTGTACTCATAAAATCGCTGACCTTCTTGTCCTGCTCTTCCGGATTGCCGTAGAGCAGGCTCGATTCATCATGGAACATATGCATCAAATCCTGCTCGGTAATTATGCCGAGCAGTTTTTTATTTTTATCAACCACAGGCATTCCCGTAATGTCCATCTCCGCAAGCAGCTCGACGGCTTTATCAATGGGAGTGTCCTCCTGCACTGTTATAACGTTTTTGGTCATTATATCCCGTGCTTTTAACATTTTTATCTCCCCTAAATAACGCTTCCCGCGAATATTGTGCAAACAACACTTCTTCTGTCGGCAAAAACATCAACCTTCTTGATAATAAGACTCTTCATTTTATAATTTTTTTAGTTTGATATAGATCTATAAGACCAGCAGCCGCACGAATGAGCCCTTCAAGCAGATACTTCTTGCTTATGCTTTCAAAAGGCAATATATGGTATAATTTATTGTTATCCGCAGGATTATCGACATATTTTCAATCAGCAGAGGGACACAGTTTAACCTGGATTTGATTAAAAAAACAATTCTTGAAATGAAGGAATTTAACTGTAAACTATTAGATACAGGAGCTCAGGCTGTGGCTCAAGGGAAATAGAAAATGATTAACAAATATTTTCAGCTCCGGCAAAAGCAGACAAGCATAAGGGTCGAAATCGTCGCAGGCATCACCACTTTCCTTACTATGGCCTATATCATCTTCGCCAATCCTATGATACTTGGCGACACCGGAATGGACAAAAACGCCTTGATAATCGTAACCTGCCTGGTCAGCGGCCTGGCAACTCTCACGGTAGGACTTCTCGCAAATGCCCCGATTGCTATGGCGCCGGGTATGGGACTTAATGCCTTTTTCGCATTTCTCGTAGCTACCGGAAAAATGAACTGGCAGACCGCTCTCGGCGTTGTCTTTCTCTCGGGCGTGCTTTTTTTAATATTTACTCTTCTCGGCCTGAGAAAGAAAATCGTCGAGGCAATACCATCTTCACTAATTTCCGCTATTGCCGTCGGCATCGGTTTGTTTATAACCTTCATAGGCCTGAAAAAACTCGGAATCATAATAGCCGATGAGCATACACTCGTAAAAGCCGGGCCGATAAAGCTCGAAGTTCTAATCGGCCTGTTCGGCCTGATTATAATGCTGCTGTTCGAAATAAAAAAGATAAAGGGCGGGCTCGTCGCAGGTATCATCGCATCGACGGTACTGGCCTGTCTGTTTGCAAAAAAACTGGGCATCTCTTATCAGCCGAAACCATTAAGCTTCGATATCAGCCCCGTTGCTTTTCAATTGGATATTTTCAGCGCTCTGAAATGGTCTTTCTTTGCGACCATTTTCACTATGACATTTATGGATATGTTCGATAGTATCGGCACACTCGTTGCATGTTGCAACCAGGCAAACATCGTTGACGAGCAAAAGAAAATAAAAGGCCTTGACCAGCTTCTCGGTATCGACGCCGCAGCCACCGTTATCGGCGCACTTTTCGGCACTTCAACAACAACCGCATACATCGAATCAGTCGCCGGCATCGAGCAGGGCGGACGTACGGGCCTTACCTCGATAGTCACCGGAGTCTGTTTTCTGCTGGCGATACTGCTTGTACCGCTGGTTAGTATCGTACCAGAATATGCAACAGCACCGGCACTTATTATGGTGGGCCTGTTTATGATTAAAGAGATTAAAAAAATAGACCTTGCAAACATAGAGCAGGCCTTCCCTGCCTTTATTATTATGGTTATGATAGCCTTAAGCTACAGCATCAGTACAGGCCTGGCTTTCGGCTTCATCTCCTATACGATTATTCAATTACTATGCGGAAAGGCTAAAGAGATAAAAATTACTATGTGGATAATCTTCGTTTTATCCGTATTGTTCCTTATCATAACATAAAGGAGCCTGAAATGGATATCAAACTTACAAGTTCGGCCTTCGAAGAAGGCGGGATGATTCCTTCAAAATACACCTGTGACGGCCGGGATATCTCACCGCCGCTAACCTGGGATAATGTCCCTGGAAAAACAGAAAGCATAGCTGTCATCTGTGACGACCCCGACGCTCCGATGGGCACCTGGGTCCACTGGGTTCTTTTCAACCTGCCGGCTGAAAAAAGAGAGCTTGCTGAGAATGTCCCCGACGACGAAACACTGCCCGACGACACAAGACAGGGAGTCACCGATTTCGTCTCAACCGGCTACGGCGGGCCTTGTCCCCCCAGCGGGACACATCGATACTTTTTCAGGATTTACGCCCTCGATATTCCAGTCGACATCGTCTCTATCGCGGACAAGGAGACCCTGCTCAAGGCTATGGCCGGCCACATCCTCGCTGAAGGACAACTTATGGGAAAATACAAAAGAACATAGCTGCTGCTGAAAACGCTTTACCAAAAGATATTGCTGCGGCTGACTTGAATATTAAAAGTTTCTCAGGATTGCGGCGGTATGAATTGAAAGCAGCATCATATAATCCAGGTCACTGAGGCTGTAATGGTCATGTGACATATCATTATCCACATACAAGACTCCGTAACAGCCGTCTTTGCTGATAATCGGCCCAATCATCACCGAGTTTATCCCCAGCTCTTCACGTATCTCAACAGGTGCCCGCGGTATAAGCAGGAACTGCTTTTTCTCAATAGCCTCGGTAATCTTGTCGTTCAGTTTTATCTGGTTAAACTGCACTCTCGAGCCGTCCCTGCACCTGCCCGAATGAGATGTCATCGAACCTGCAGGCGTACCCCTCAATGCACACCAGCTGTGATACGCGTCGAACTGGCTGTTCGCTATCTCAAGCAGGGTAGCGATTATTTCATCTTCGCTGTCGGCTTTGCAAATCCCTTCGGCAGCTTTTATAAAATCTCTCGCCCTTCTGGCAGGAAATCTCATCTCTGGGGCATGCTTAAAATCTGTCCTCCTTGTTATAACCTGAGGCTGCCGGCCGAATGAAGTATCATCAAAATCATAAGCGGTCTTTTCAAGTGTATCCTCAAGGTCGATATCCTTATCATCTTCAGAAACGTCCTCCATACTTATCTCGATAATAAAATCCGCTATCCGAATAACACTATCCTTGCCAACCTCACTCCTGTGCACCTCTTCATCATCGAGATATGTCTTATTTGCCGAGTCCAGGTCCTCAAGCATCCATTTACCATCATCGGTTTCAAATATAACCGCGTGATGCCGTGATACCGCCCTGTCGGACAAAAAGATATGACTATCGGCATGCCTGCCTATATGAATCGGGCCCTTCGTAAACTTATAATCGCTGATTTCCCTGCCGTTCTTTTTCACCACCAAACGCATTGGTTTCTCCCTACACTCAGGCCCTCGTCCTGTTACCTATTATCCTTTAATCAAACTCCTCTGTCAAGCACACAAGCCCCCCAAAAAAAACTTAAACTTAAATAAAACCGCCTTACAAATACAATCTGTAACAATTCCCTGCTAAAAAAGCAAGCTCCGCCTCTGATACTATCTTCACTGCGCACAGTTTTGATGTTCAAGCCGGTCGGTAAACTCACAGAAAACGGTATTCGTCGCCGTGTTGAACCTTATGCACCTGCCGCGTTTACCTCCAACCTCTTCTCTTATAATCCTTATCCTGTGGACATTAAGTATCTGGCGGGCAATCTGAACGTTCCTGCCGCCTATGTCACCGCCTGCCTGACCCTCTTCAACAAGGTCTGCTCCACCAAAAACCTGTGCAACATAATGGTCCGGCACAGGGTCCCTGGCTGTTAATACATTTACTATGTGCTCCGTGCTCGTCAGGCCGTACTGGCCGATATCAACCTTCTCTTTTGCCAGCGGAACATCCTGAAGAAAGTGGTTTATCGCAGCTTCACCGCTCTCAACATTATACAAACACACACTAACACAGGAGCCCACAACCGTCTCAATGATAACGGACTTATCCGTTATAAAAAACTTACCCGGCATCAAAAATTCATGTTCCATTTTTGCCCCCCGGATTCTCCATTCCCGAATTTGAGTTTTTTTCCGCCTATTGAAATAATCGACGATTTCGAATACACTATTAACCAGAGCGTTTGCAGCAGGGTCCTGTAAAAAACGTTCATAAAAAAAAATTAAGTCTCGAGGCCTGTCATAAATATCAAAATAAGCTATAATTTCAGCAGATACGTTGCTTTCTGAAGGGATTCGGATGAAAAAACACCCGTCAATACCAGCCTTGGCCGCGTTAATTATGTTTCTGGCTCTTTTCTGTATGACCGTTTATGGAGCATTTATCGGCCCATACAGAGCTGCTATTTTCTTTAATACCATTCCGGTTACAGCCTGCTGGTGCACGTTACTAATATTGCTTTTCGCAGCTCTCGCCCGCTCGCGTAAAGTGATTCGTTCGATAGACCTGCCGCTGATATATCTGGCCTGCATAATTATCTTACTCGGCTTTTTTGCCGGCTCGGTTCGGGGACACAATCTTATAAACCGCCTTCTCGGAAGGGACAAATTCCGCTCGGCCGAAATTACCATTTACGTCGGACAAAACCAAAATGAAGTGTTCATAAGAAAAGACAACCCGCCCCCGCAGCTTCCGACCTTTTATACAAGGCAATTGCCCTTCGCCCTCAGGCTGTGGAACTTTCGCATCGAATACTACAAAACCGGCTGGCTTCTTGTCCGGACACCCGAGGAACAGGAATGGCAGCTTGCCGCCAGGCCGGGATATGAGTATCCCCTCGACCCGAATACAGGCTCAATAAAAATCCTGAACGTCTATAAAAATTTCAGAACAAAATACGAAAACGGTAAAACACTCGGCTACGATTCCAACGAGCCCGGCACGAATCCCGCTGTCTGGCTCCAGTATAATCCCAAAATCGGACCGCCCGTCAGAAAATTCATCTTCAGCAAATTCCCGAATCCCGTTTTCGAAACAGACAATATCTACGTCGATTATATCCCCGACATAAAAGATTTTTACAGTGACATAATGATTATCAAGGACGATGAAATCGTCAAAAAAGAAACTATCGAATTAAACAAACCGCTCCATTTCAGCGGCTATCACTTCTATCAGTATAATTATGACGCGGAAAATCAGAGGTTCACCATACTCGCAATGGTATCCGATACAGGCTTATACATAAAATATTGCGGCTTTATCCTGCTTTGCATCGGCATCTTCTGGCGACTCTGGCTCAAAGAGCTGCCTTCATCCGCACAACGTTCCGTAATAAAAGGTAAAAGAGAAAATGATTGAAGTTAAATATAACACACTTGGACTATTGATTTATACCGCCATTGGTTTATATATTCTCGCTTTTCTTGCAGCCTGCCTGCGCCTGAAAAAAACTGCTCACGCACTTTTCTTTACAGCTTTTCTGGCCTCCGCCGCCGCCTTCGGCTACAGGTGGTATTATGTAAAACACCTGCCCCTGCAAAATCTTTTCGAGGTCTTTTTGTTTACGGGCCTGGCCGTTTACCCTATTTCACTTTTTTCTCAAAAGATATTAAAAACCGCTGACTCAGCCTTCGATATGCTGATTGCTGTAATTGTACTTTTTCCCGCAGGTTTCGTCTTCGACGACCTGGCGAGAAATCTGCCGCCAGCGCTGCAAAGCCCGTTGTTTGCCCCGCACGTCGCGGCGTATATGCTCGCTTACATTTTTATGGCCAAGGCTGCTTTTCAGGCTGTGCTGCAAATTTTCAGTTCCAAAAACAAAATGAAACCGGACTCTGCCGACGCTGAACAAAAAACATACCTGTTGATTTGTGCCGGGTTTCCTGTTCTAACACTCGGCCTTATCCTTGGTAGTATCTGGGGCAAATTCGCCTGGGGAAATTTTTGGAACTTCGACCCGAAGGAAATGTGGTCACTGGCAGGCTGGCTCGTTTACGTCATTTACTTCCATTTCAGATTTATGTACGGCAGAGAAAAACCGAAAATCAACAGCTCCATCGCCCTTGCCGGTTTCGCCGTCATCGTTATTACCCTGCTCTGGGTAAATCTTTCGCAAAGATTTATAGGCCTGCACAGCTATGCTTTTTAACCGGTCATAAAAAAACCACCCGTACCTTTGCGTGAAATCCAAAAATTATTCATTTTAATCTTGTCTATCAGCGCCGAAGCGTTGATACCAATTTAACCGCAAAGGATACGGGCAGTACATTTACAAATCGACACATCTGCAGAAAATACTTGAAAATTATTTGCTCAATAACAGATGCTGCCCATTTGCCAGAGCGAATAGTCGATAGGCCGCTCAGAACGCTCAAAGAGAAACTGACAAAGATCGACGTAAAAGTGGTAAGGTATTCGAGATATGTGATCTTTCAGATAGCAGATGTGTCTGTACGGAGGGCTTTGTTCTGCGAAGTTCTTGAGCAAATCATGCGGTTGAGGTGTGTAAAAATCGTAGACCAACAGCATTTTCAAGGCCAATAATCCGGATTGTGGGCGACTCTGCCGGCAAGATTTGCATAAAGAGACTTCAATTGGTTGCACTTCGAGGAAAATTTTGATATTACCGTGGAATTGGAAGGCCTGGTTGCGTAGCCAGGCGTCTAATATAGGAAATATAGGTTTACAAAATGAAGATTAAAAGCGACCCAAGAAAGGAGGTGGCCTATGAATCCTGACCAAATGTATTATCAGAACATACCTACTAAAACCGTTGTGAAATATGTGATTTTGATAGCTATCGGTATCCTGATTCTCGTGACGATTGCCACGTCGTTTTATATGGTTAATACCGACGAAAACGGAATCGTACTGCGGTTCGGCAGATTTGTTCGTACAGCCAAACCCGGTTTGCATTTCAAGATTCCATTGTGGATCGAGACGGCTTTTACCCCGCAGGTCAAAAGAATCTTCAAAGCTGAATTCGGCTTTCGTACATTAAGGGCGGGAATAAAGAGCACGTATGGTCAAAAGGACCTCGGCGAATCGCTGATGCTTTGCGGAGATTTGAGCGTTGCCGAGGTCGAGTGGATAGTCCAGTACCAGATAAGGGAGCCGAAGAAGTTTCTCTTCAACGTTCGAAACCCGCAGACAATCATCAGGGACGTGGCAGAATCGGTAATGAGAAACGTTGTCGGTAATTCATCGGTGGATGAGGTCCTAACAGAAAGGAGAATTGAAATCAACGACGAAGCTCAAGGGCAAATGCAGGAAATACTGGATTCGTATTCTACCGGTATCCGTATCGTGGCCGTGAAACTTCAGGACGTTAATCCCCCTGAAAAGGTAAAGGCGGCATTTAACGAGGTCAACGCGGCACAGCAGGATAGGGAGAGATTTATCAATCAGGCGAGGGAAGAATATAACAAAGTAATACCGAGGGCCAGCGGCCAGGCACTGCAGATAATCCAGCAGGCTGAGGCCTACTCGATAAACCGTGTCAATACGGCTGCCGGTGACGCACAGCGGTTTACACAGATATGGGCCGAATACAAACAGAACAAAGACGTTACGCGAAGGCGATTGTATCTTGAGAGTCTGAACAGGACGCTTCCCGGACTCGAAAAGAAGTACATTATTGATGACAAGGTTAAGGGCGTTTTGCCCTTGATGAATATCGGGGAGAAATAAAAATGCAGAAAAGTATAACTATTATCACTGTGATAGTTTTAGTTGTTTTGATATGCGCCTATGCCTGCTTTTATACGGTCAATGAGACAGAGCAGGTTGTAGTAACGCAGTTCGGTCAGCCTAAAAGAGTGGTAAAAGAAGCTGGTCTCCATTTCAAAAAGCCGATTCTCGAGCAGGTCAATGTTTTTGAAAAGCGGATTCTCGAATGGGACGGTAATCCAACGCAGGTACCGACGCTTGATAAAAGATATATCGCGATCGACAGCTTTGCGCGATGGCGGATTGAGGACCCTTTGAAATTTTTTCAGGCGTTAAGAGATGAGAGTTCCGCACACGGCAGACTTGACGATATTATCAACTCTTCTGTTAGAAACCAGATTTCGAACCATTTGCTGATTGAGACGATTAGAAGCTCGAACAGGCCTATGTTGATGATGGTAGGGCTTGAGGGAGAGAAAGTCGACGAGCTGCAGAACGTCAAAAAGGGAAGGGGCAAGATAACCGAGCTGATATTCGCCGAAGCGGTACCTGCTGCAAAGGAACTGGGTATTGAGCTTATCGATATAAGAATAAAGCGGGTCAACTACATCGATGAGGTAAGAAAGGCAGTCTATGAGCGGATGATTGTCGAGCGCAAGAGTATTGCCGCGAAGTATCGCTCCGAAGGTGAAGGTAGGATGATGGAAATCAACGGCCAGAAGGAAAAGGAAGAAAAAGAGATTCTTTCCAAAGCCTATAAGAAGGCTCAGGGTATTATGGGTAAGGCCGACGCTGAGGCGATAAAAATCTATGCCGAGGCCTATTCGAAAGACCCTGAGTTCTATTCCTTCTTAAAGACGCTCGAAAGCTATGAGCAGAACCTAAAGGATTCCAGTACCGTGATACTTTCGACCGACAGCGATTACTTAAAGTACCTAAAGAGCGGCGCAGAGCCCCCGCAGTAATGGTTTGTTTATTTTGACAAAGTTCGGATGTGCACAGCCGGCAATCAAAACCGTGCCTCTGATGTTCTAAACAAAATCAGCAGTATTTTTTGTTAGCAAAAACAATTTTTTTGCTTATAATGCAGCCTTCGGCTGATTCGAAAATAAACGACAATCTAATTCAGGAGCAAAAAAAGAGCCGATATGACAGACTTAAAAGGCACAAGCTGGCAGCAGCGGTACTCTATGAACGAAATCTTCACGCTTCGCTGCAAAATCTTCGACAAAACAGGAATGCTCGCGAAACTCTGCGAGCTGATTGCAGAAAACGGCGGCCACGTCGGCGAGATTAAGCTCATCGACACAGAGACGAAACATCAGATTCGCGACATCACAGTTTATCTGCCGGCAAGAGTCAATCTTAACAATCTGCTTGATGCAATAAAAACTGCCGAAGGTTTCGAGGTTACAAACATAACAAACGAAACGCTCCGGACGCATCACCGCGGCTCTATTGACGTTGTCAGCAGAATGCCGATTCGAAGTCTCACAGACCTTCGAATGGTTTACACACCCGGGGTAGCCGAGGTCTGCGAAAACATCCAAAACGACCCGGCAACCGCCTGGGAGCTGACGGGAATCTGCGACAGAGTAGCAATAGTAACCAACGGCACAGCAGTTCTCGGCCTCGGTGACATCGGTCCGCTGGCGTCACTTCCCGTTATGGAAGGCAAGGCTTCGATACTCGCCGAATTCGTAAACATCAGCGCATTTCCAATATTGATAGACACAAAAGATGCGGATGTATTCGTGGAAACCGTCGTCAGAATCGCCTCAGGTTTCGGCCTTATTCAGCTCGAAGATGTCGCTGCGCCGAAATGCTTCGAAATCGAGGACAGGCTCAATGAAAAACTGAACATCCCCGTCTTTCACGACGACCAGCACGGCACCGCCACAATTGTGCTCGCTGCACTTATCAACGCACTCAAACATACGAACAAAAAGAAAGAGGACTGCTCGGTACTTATGCTCGGCGCAGGAGCTGCAGGAATAGCCGTCAGCAAAATCCTTCTCGAATTCGGCATAGGTGACATAGTTTTATATGACTCAACCGGCCCCATCTACCGCGGCAGAAAAGAAAAAATGAATGAATACAAATTACAGATGGCCGAGCTCACCAATAAAAATAACCAGAGAAGTCCACTCGCCGAAGGCTTTAAGGGAAAAGATATTTTCATAGGTGTGACAAAACCGAACCTGGTCAGCAGGGAAATGATTGCCTCTATGAACAAGGACCCGATTGTATTTCCGCTCGCCAACCCGGTTGGTGAGATAAGCAAGGAAGACGCTCTCGATGCAGGTGCCGCAATTACCGCGGACGGCAGGGATTGCAATAACGCACAGGCTTACCCCGGTATTCTCAGAGGCGCTCTCGATGCAAAAGCAACGCAGATTACTATGCAGATGAAAATAGCAGCAGCAGAAAAAATCGCAGAGCTCACCGAACAAAATGCCCTGCTGCCGGACGCCCTCGACAGGCAAATCCATAAAAAGATAGCCCAGACCGTCGCCGACGCATGGAAAAATAAAAAAAGCTGAAGCCGAATTCAGCACCGCTCTTTTCACCGGTGAAAAGAAAACAAAACCGTAAAAAAAATAAACCTTTTAAAGGATTAAGCTTTTGAAAACGCGATTTGCACCGATAATAAACGTAATAAGTATCTCCGCAAAAAGCCGTTTTGAAACATAAAAATAAAGGTATTATTATGGACTTGATTAAGAAAATCAAAGATGCCGAGCAGCAGGCCAAAAAAATCGCCGAGCAGGCCAAAAATAAGGCCTCCGAAGAATATCTGAAATTCAATCAGCAAAAAACCGATACCCTCGAGCAGGCAGGGGTAAAAAGGAAAAAAGACACCGACGCTGCCGTCGAACAGGCCGCCTCTCAGGCTGCCGCAGAGCTCGAAAAACTTAAACAACAATCACAAAAACAAAAACAGCAGCTGCAAAAAAAAACCGATGAAATAAAAGAACAGTCCGTCAAAAAAATCGTCGACTACCTGAAGAGCTAATCTATGGCAATTGCTAAAATGACAAAAGTTCTTATCGTAAGTCACCGCAGCGAAGCGGCAGAGCTGCTCGAACAAATCCAGCAGAGCTCCGTCCTCGAAGTCCTCGATGCCGCACGCACAGCCGTCAGCAAGCAATGGCCTGAGCTTATCGTCGAGGCAAAAAAACCAAAAGACATAGAAGAGCTCGCCGGCAGGCTCGAAAAAAGTGTAAAATTCCTCGAAGCACACACAAAAGAAAAAAAATCCCTGCTCGACGCCCTCGCCCCACGAACAGTCATAGAAGAAAAACAATACTCGCAGATAGTTTCAAGCGAAGAGGTCATCAGGCTTCTCGAACAGTCAGAAGAAACCGCAAATGAAATACAAAAGCTCGAAACCGAAAAAGATAACTGCCTGAACATTTTGCAGATGTTAAAACTTTGGAAAAATCTAAAAACGCCTCTCGAAGAGCTTACCGATTCGGACCGCACCCGCTGCTTTGTCGGCCTGGTACCGGATAAAACAATCGAAAACCTGAAACAGCAGCTAAGCAAAACTGCGGCACTGCAGATTGTCGGTAACGATAAGTCCCTCTATGCATCCGTCGTCGTCTGCCTGAAGGAAAATGCCGCTGATATTCAAAAGCTTCTGCGCTCCGCTGAATTCGCACCGGTAACCTTTGAAAGAATGACCGGAACCGCAGAACAGATAATACAACAGCAAACTGCAAAGCTCGGTGAAACAAAAACGGAACTATCCAGAGAAAGAAAAAAAGCAGAAAACCTGGCCGGCGAACTATTCAAGCTCAAAATCCTCTTCGACCACTATCAGAATCTGCTCACAAGGGAACAGACCAGAGCCCTCGCACCCATTACAACATCCACAATTCTGCTCGAAGGCTGGGTGAAAGAAAAAGATTACCCCGCTTTAGAGAGCATCGTATCAAGCTTTAGCGCTTCGACGGTCAGCAGGATTAAGCCGCGTGATGACGAAGAAATTCCCGTCGAGATAGAAAATAAAGCCATTGTCAGGCCTTTCGAGGTAATCACCAGGCTGTACGGTATGCCCCAGCATCTCAATGTTGACCCGACCATTTTCCTTGCACCGTTTTTCGCTGTCTTTTTCGGGATGTGCCTTGCCGACGCCGGTTACGGCCTGATGATGATTGTCCTCGCAATCTTCTTTCTCAAAAAAATTCAGGGTGACAAGAAGCTGATGCTGATGTTGGCAATATGCGCTGTTGCAACTGTTATTGTAGGCGCATTAACCGGCGGCTGGTTCGGCGACTCTATCGAGAAATTTTTCCCCGCCCTGCTGCCCGTAAGAAAGAAGCTTATGTGGTTCGACCCCTTCAAGGACCCGATGAAGTTCTTTATATTAGCTATAGGCCTGGGTTATTTTCAAATCCTCACAGGCCTTTTCATCGCTTTCGTACACAACCTCAAACAAAAACAATTCATTGCAGCCGTTTGCGACCAGCTGACCTGGCTTGTTATGCTGAACTCACTCGTTATATTCGGAGCGAGCAAGGCTGGTGTTGTCCCTGTGCAAATCGGTACAATTTGCGGCTACACGGCACTTATCCCCGCAGTTACAATCTTCATCTTCAGTCACCGCGAAGGCGGCGTGGGCGCACGTCTGGGAATGGGTTTCTATAATCTTTTCAGCTCAATATTTTATCTCGGCGACGTGCTAAGCTACCTGCGATTGATGGCACTCGGAATGGTCGGTGCAGGTCTTGCTATGGCGATTAATGTAATCGCAAAAATCGCTCGTGAAATCCCTGCCGTTGGTTTGATTGTTATGATACTGATACTTGTCGGCGGACATATTTTCAACCTGCTGCTGGCAATTCTCAGCGCTTTCGTGCATACTCTTCGATTGCAGTACGTTGAGTTCTTCCCGAAGTTTTTGATAGGCGGCGGCAGAGAATTCAAACCGCTGTCGAAAGAATACAAATACACTTACGTAAAGAAAACTTAAAAGTATTTTTTAAGAAAGAGAGGTTACAGGTATGGAGTACGGAATGGCATTGGCATTATTGGGTGCCGGATTAGCCGCATTTCTCGCGGGTGTCGGTTCTGCATTCGGAATCAGTATTGCCGGCAGAAGTGCCACAGGAGTGCTAAGCGAGAAACCCGAAAGATACGGCCAGATGTTCATTATGGTCGTCCTGCCGGGAACGCAGGGCTTTTACGGCTTTTTAGGGGCCTTCATTGTTATGCTGAAGCTCAATTTCTTCGGCGGAGGCCTCAGTGAGGAAATAAGCTTCAAGCTCGGCCTGCAGATACTCGTCGCGTGTCTGCCCATTGCAATCGCAGGACTCTTTAGCGCTATTCAGCAGGGCAAGGTCTGCGCCGGCGGTATCCTGATGGCGGCAAACAGGCCGGAAATGGCCTTCAAAGCAGGCGTCGTTTATGCAGTTATGGTCGAAATCTACGCTATCCTCGGTCTGCTGGTGACACTGTTTATTCTCTGGTTCGGCATAAGCTGGCCCGCACCCGTCGCTGCAGCCGTCTGATTAAAAAATGCCCTTAACTATAAATACGGATAACAATTATGGAAGCTGAACAGGTCATAGAAAAAATACTCTCGGATGCAAAAGAAGAGGCTGAAAAAATAATAAAACAAAAAGAGGAGCAAATCGCCTCCGGGCAAAAAGCCTTTAATAAGCAGTTAAGCGATTACGAAAAAGAAACCGGCTCGCTTGCAAAAAAGGCCGCCGACGAAAAGAAAGCTCACCTGCTCGCAGAGGCAAGAATGAAGCTTGCAAAAGAAGCCCTCGCTGAAAAAAGAAAAATCCTCGGCGGTCTTTTCGAAGATGCAAAAAAACAATTAGAAAAACTGCCCGACGAAGAGCATAAAAACCTGATGACAAAACTTATGCTAAAAGCCGTCCAAACCGGAACCGAGGAAGTCATCGTTGGAAAAAAGGAATCCCGAATAAATGCTGATTTTGTCAGCCAAATAAACGATACTCTTCAAAAGAAAGGCGGCAAAAAAGCTGAACTAAAACTGTCGGACAAAAAACAGGACATCACCGCCGGCTTCATATTAAAACGCGGCAAAATTAAAACCAACGCCTCTGTTAACGTACTGCTCGAAGAGGCTAAGAGAGATTTGGAAATCGAGCTGGCAAAGGATTTATTCTCTTAAAAAAAACTTAAATGAACCAGGCAATCAGACAACCTGACTTGAATTTTTTCAGATACCCGCTGATAGGTACTGACGACTGGCGCTACGCCTATGCCACCGCCCGTGTCAGGGCTTTGCAGTCGCAGATGCTAAGCAGAGCTGAGCTGCTCGATTTGACAAACGCCGAAAACTTCACCGCAGCAGCAGAGCTGCTCTCACAAACCCAATACGCCCTGCCGCAGAATGCAAACCTCAACGACCTCGAAAATATTCTTTTGCAAAGAAGAACCGAGCTCAGAGTACTTTTTAAAAAGCTGATAATCGACGAAGACATCATCGAGCCGCTGATAGTCCGCGAAGACTTCGCCAATATGAGACTGGCTCTGCGAAGAAAGCTCACCGAAAAACCCGTCGGCCTCGATTACAGCAATGACGGCTCAATTCCTGCTGAAGACTTTGAAAAAATCTTCGAAGAGGAAAATTACACCCCCCTGCCCTACCATATGAGAGAGGCCATCGAAAGGGCCGTCCTCGCGTACTATCAGGACAAGGACATCCGTCAAATCGATTACGCTCTCGACTATACGCACTTCGAATATAAACTGAACAGAGCAATACGAACCAAACACATCTTTATGACAGAGCTGTTCAGAATGCAAATCGACATTAACAACATCAAGACCTTGCTCCGCCTGAAATTCACCGAATCCGAAGTCCGCGATGTATTCATTTTCGGAGGCTTCCTTAATATCCGCGAGCTGAAAATCGCCCTCGACGCCGACTTCGAGACCATAAAAACTATTTTCGCACACACACCGTACAAAGAAATCTTCGAGCAGGGTATAAATTATCTTACCGAGAACAACTCATTTATAAAACTCGAACAGAAATGCGATGAGCACCTCGCGGGCTTTTTGAAAACAACGAACAATATAACTGCCGGCCCGCAGCCTATCATCGCTTATCTTTTAGGCAAAGAAGCTGAAATTCGCAAAATCAGGCTTATACTGACCGCGAAAAAGAACGAGCTGGAAAAACAGCTCATACTCGACCGTACAGGAAACTAAAAATACCATACAAAGGACGCGAAGAAATGGAAGGAAAAGTAGCAGTATTAGGCAGCATTGATTTCGTTAAGCCGTTCTCGGCCATCGGTGCCGATACCTTCGCCGTCGAAGAAAACAGCGACCAGATACAACAAAATGCCAAAAAAATCCTCGAACAAAAGTACTCTCTAATCGTCGTAGCCGAAGACGTCGCACCCTCAGCCGAGCAAATCTTCGCCGATATCCAAAAAGACCCAACGCCGGCGGTCATTGTCGTACCCTTTACTACCGAATCGAAAGGCTACGCAACAGAAGAGCTCGGCAAGGTTCTTAAAATGGCTACCGGTATAAATATTCTGGAAAACAAATAACAATTAAAAGGCTTTAATTCTTTTTTTAAAATACAGGAAGGCTAAAAAATGGCGGAAAACAAAGAGGCAAGAATCGTTAAAGTCGCCGGCCCGGTCGTCGTCGCTGAAGGTATGACCGGCTCAAGAATGTACGACGTCGTAAAAGTCGGAAAACTAAATCTCATCGGCGAAATTGTCGAGCTGCACGAGGACCTCGCCTCAATACAGGTCTATGAGGAGACAAGTGGTATCGGCCCGGGCGAGCCCGTTGTCGATACAAAAGCGCCTCTGAGCGTCGAGCTCGGCCCAGGCCTAATCGAGAGCATATATGACGGCATCCAGAGACCGCTGCCCGCTCTCTACGATTCCGAAGGTCACTCTATGAGCAGAGGCACTGCCGCTCCCGGCCTGAACAGAGAAAAAAAATGGCGCTTCAAACCTACCGTTGATAACGGCTCGAAAGTCAAGCCCGGTGACATCATCGGCGAAGTTGACGAAACAACACTTATCAAACACAAAATTATGATTCCGCCAAAAATACAGGGAGCAATCGAAGGCCTGAAGGAAGGCGATTATACAGTCGATGAGCAAGTCGCAACCGTCAAAGCCGAAGACGGAACCGAACACAAAATAGCCCTTATGCAGAAATGGCCTGTCCGCAATGCAAGACCCGTCGTCCAGAGGCTCGCTCCGAACAAAGTTCTCCTTACCGGCCAGCGTGTCATCGACACATTCTTCCCCATCGGAAAAGGCGGCACCGCCTGCGTCCCAGGCCCGTTCGGTACCGGTAAAACCGTCGTTCAGCACCAGCTCGCAAAATGGGTCGATGCCGATATCGTCGTCTATGTCGGCTGCGGCGAACGCGGTAACGAAATGACCGACGTACTCGCTGAATTTCCAAAACTCAAGGACCCCCACTCAGGCCAGCCCCTTATGAAACGCTCAGTCCTTATTGCAAATACTTCCAATATGCCCGTCGCCGCACGCGAGGCTTCCGTCTATACAGGAATCACAATCGCAGAATATTTCAGGGATATGGGCTACACCGTCGCACTTATGGCCGACAGTACAAGCCGATGGGCCGAGGCTATGAGGGAAATCTCCACCCGACTCGAAGAGATGCCCGCCGAAGAAGGATACCCCGCATACCTGGCTGCGAGAATCGCCTCCTTCTATGAGAGGGCCGGCAGAGTAAACTGTATCGGCTCACCAAAAAGAGAAGCAGCCCTTTCAATCATCGGTGCCGTAAGCCCGCCCGGCGGAGACCTCTCAGATTCCGTCGTACAGGCAACGCTGCACGTCGTAAAGGTCTTTTGGTCCCTGCAGGCAAAACTCGCATATCAAAGACACTTCCCCGCCATCGACTGGCTCACAAGCTATTCTTTTTATAAGGAATACCTCAAAGACTCCTTCGAGGACAAAGAGAAGGGAACGCATATGGACAAGCTCATCATCGAAGCTATGAGCCTGCTCGAGCAGGAATCCAGCCTTATGGAAATCGTCCGGCTCGTCGGTGCAGAAGCCCTTTCACCAGCCGACAGAGTCGCCCTCGAAACCGCCCGCTCAATCCGCGAAGATTATCTGCACCAAAACGCTTTTCACGAGGTCGATACCTTCACCTCTCTCGATAAACAATACGAAATGCTGCTGACCGTCCTGCACTTTCACAAAACCGCCCTCGAAGCCGTAAACGCCGGCGTCGATACCGGCGAAATCTTCAAGCTCGAAGTAAGAGAGCAAATCGCAAGAGCAAAGTACATCCCGCAGGACCAGATGCAGAAAATAACACAGATGAGAGAAACCATCGATAAGCAAATTAACCAGTTGCGAACCGCAGTGACAGCTTAATAATATATAACAGGAGCTTAAAATGCTAAAGGAATATCAGACAGTAACAAACATTTACGGCCCGCTGATGCTCGTCGAGATGGTTGACGAGGCAAAGTACGGCCACATCGTTGACATCGAGCTTGGTGACGGCACGATACGTCACGGCCAGATTCTGCAGGTCGAAAAAGACAAGGTCCTCGTCCAGGTCTTCGAAGGCACCGACGGCATCGACGTCGAAGACAGCACCGTCCGCTTTCTCGGCAGGCCTCTCGAATTCGGCTTATCCATCGACATTCTCGGCAGAGTCTTTTCAGGCCTCGGTGCCCCCAAGGACGACGGCCCGGAAATCATCGCCGAAAAATATATGAACATCAACGGCAGCCCCATCAATCCTTTCGGCCGCGACTACCCCAACGAATTCATCCAGACCGGCATCTCGACCATTGACGGCCTGAATCCCCTCGTGCGGGGCCAGAAGCTGCCCGTCTTTTCAGGTGCAGGCCTGCCGCACGACAAAATCACCGCTCAGCTCGCACGTCAGGCCACCGTGCTCGGCAAAGGCGAGGAATTCGCCGTGGTCTTCGCAGCTATGGGTATCACCTTCGAGGCAGCCCAGTTCTTTATTAACGACCTGAACGAAACCGGCGCCATCGAACGCGCTGTTATGTTCATAAATCTCGCTAACGACCCCGCAATAGAGCGTATCGCAACACCCCGCTTCGCACTCACCGCAGCCGAATACCTCGCCTTCGAACGTGACATGCACGTGCTCGTAATCCTTAACGATATGACAAACTACTGCGAAGCCCTTCGCGAAATAAGCGCAGCCCGCAAGGAAGTTCCCGGCCGAAGGGGCTATCCCGGCTATCTCTATACAGACCTCGCAACGGTCTATGAAAGAGCCGGCAGAATAAAAAAGAAAAAAGGCTCAATCACTCTGGTACCTGTCCTGACTATGCCCGAAGACGACAAAACTCACCCCGTCCCCGACCTCACCGGCTATATCACCGAAGGCCAGATAATTCTCTCACGCTCCCTGCACAGAAAAGCCGTCTCACCGCCCGTCGACGTCCTGCCCTCGCTCTCGCGATTAAAAGACAAAGGAATCGGCGAAGGCAAAACCCGCGAAGACCACGCAGACCTCTATAACCAGCTTTACGCCGCTTACGCACGCGGCAAGGAAGCGCAGGAGCTCGCAACAATTATGGGCGAAGCCGCCCTTTCCGAAGAAGACAGAAAGTTTATGACCTTCGCAAACAATTTCGAAAAAGAATACATCTCACAGGGCTACTACGAAAACAGAACCATCGAGCAGACTCTCGACCTCGGCTGGAAACTTCTCAGTATGTTCGAAAACGTCGAATTGAAACGCATCGACATAAAGCTCATAGAAAAATATATGCCAAAATTCAAAAAATCCAAAGAGCCGGATAAAGAAAAAGAGCCGCAGGACACGCAAACAAAAGAAGAGAAAACAAAAAACGTGCAAAACAAAGAAGAAAAAGTAAAAAATAAAAAGCGAAATAACGAAAACAATGGGAAAAAACAACGGGAAACAGTAAATGCAGGCTAATGTAAATGCGACAAGAATGGAGCTGTTACTTTTGCGTCGGCGGCTGGCACTGGCCGTCCGCGGCCATCATCTGCTCAGCGAAAAACGAGATGAAATCTCCCGCCAGCTCATCCAGATTGCCAACGAGATTCAGCCGCTCCGCAAAAAGGTCGAAGAAAAGCTGCTCGAGACCTGCCGCCGTTTTATGCTCGCCCGCGCCTCTATGGAGCCGGAAGACATAAAGGCTGCGCTCGAAATACCGACGAAAAAATTCAGCCTCGCCGTAAAATTCGCCTCCATTATGAACGTCAGGGTCCCCCAATTCGAAAAGCAGACCTCGGGCGAGATAATCTGTTACGGCTTTGCAACCACTTCCGGCGAGCTTGACGTCGCACTGCTGTCGCTTGAAAAAGCCTTTGACGACCTTATCGCCCTTGCCGCCAAGGAAAAGCAGGCAAGGCTGCTCGGAACAGAGCTTCAGATGACCCGCAGAAGGGTAAACGTCCTCGAGCACGTTGTCATCCCGAATATGAAAGAATCCATAAAGTACATCTTCTCGAAACTCGGCGAAGCCGAGCGCGACAACATCACACGCCTTATGAAAATCGCCGACATCATAAGAAAATAATTTCTCCCTGTTCTAAAGGCTTACTGCCCCATTGACTTAACAAAATTTTACGTTCCTGCCTTATTCAAATCATTCGCTTGTAATTTGCCTCCTGTTTATACTGATCCCAATTGAAATTTCCCGTTAGTCCGCGGGTAACTAACTTGAGAACAAACAATTTAATCTTACTCGCGGGAATTTACTACCCTTAAGGGTATAAATATAATTGCCCGAAATTAACCTTATGATATAATATCAAATCGGCAAAATGGTAAGGTTAATCCGAAATGCTGCTAAATAACAAAATTGATTCAAAACAGTCCTCCTTTTTTGCTCATCTTGCCCGAACTGTGCTGTTGGCTTTCCTGCTGACTTTTATCTGCGCCAGGGTCATTGTTTTTCTGATTATGTCCCGGCAAATACCAGACCTGTATCTGCACCTCGGAGGCACACATGTTCATCACCTCAACTACGGCATTTTTTTGCTGTCAGCCGTTGGAGGTTATCTGTTGCTGGTACGCCCTGCCGGCCGAAAACTTGCTAAAGCAGCTGCTTTCTATGGAATAGGTATGGCTCTGACCTTTGATGAATTCGGAATGTGGATACATCTCGGCGGCAGTTACTGGCAGCGCGCAAGCTGGGATGCTGTCATCGTTCTGGCAGCCGTTTTTGGTCTTATCGCCTTCGCTCCCTCTCTGAAAAAATTCCGCCCTCACTATTGGCTGACCGGAGTTGCTCTTTTGCTGGTTGTAATAATCTTCTTTTTTATGCTCTACAAATCCTTCAGCTATGCAGGCAAACATATTCAGCCAAAATTACAGAAAATCGAGTCCACCGCCCCGCATTAAACTTTCTATCGAAAATTACAAACAACTTTTATCTTCTGTGTCGCAGCCGGTAAATCAAGGCCAGCACCTCAGCAACCGCAACGTAGAGCACCTCTGGTATCGCTCTGCCTATCTCAACGGTTTTATAAATCGTCCTTGCCAGTTCAGGCCGGCGTATCACAGGCACACCGTATGACTGCGCTATCTTTCGTATCTTCTCCGCCACGTATCCTGCTCCCTTGGCGACAACAACAGGCGAATCCATCGTCTTTGCGTCATACTTAAGGGCAACAGCAACGTGCGTCGGGTTAACAAGAACGACATTGGCCTTCGGTACATCTCGCAGCATCCGCTTTACAGCCATCTTAAACTGGGCCTTGCGAACCCTCACCTTAACCTCGGGCGAGCCTTCGGTCTGCTTGCGCTCCTCTTTAACCTCCTGCCGCGTCATCTTCAAATCCTGGATAAATTTCCACTTCTGATAAATCACATCAGCAAGTGCTATCAAAACAATCCCGATGCACACCCGTACCATCAGCCCGAATATAATCGAACCTATCCCCGCGAGTATCTCATACGACCACTCCCATCGCAGCCTCGCCAGAACATCGAGCTTATCCGCAAGATAAAACCAGACTATCAAACCTATAAAGGCGAGTTTCACAACTGAAAGGCACAGCCTGACTAATGACCTGCCGTTAACAAGCTTCTGAAAACCTGTCACCGGATTTATCGAGCTGAATTTCAGACTCACCGCACCCGGCGAAAAATTCAAACCGCTAACCGCCGCATTAGCCAGTATAGAGCCGGCAAAAAGAGCTAAAAAAAAAGGAGCCACAACTATGAAAAAATCTACTAATTTCTCCTTCGCAAAGCTCACAAATGAGCCCGCACCGCTGAAGACCTCCGCTCCCGGACTCATCGAATCGGTCATCTCCGTACAAAGCCATCTCAAAATAGATGGTGCCAGCAGAGCTGTCATCAAAACCAGCACAACTAATGTCGCCGCTGACGCAGCCTCGGCGCTGTGTGCCACCTGCCCCTTCTCTTTCGCCTTGGATATCTTCTTTGGGGTCGGCTGTTCTGTCTTTTCCGCCGCCGGCTTCTCTGCCATAAATCACATCCCTAAAAGTAGCACGGGCTTCCAGCCCGTGTCAACACGGACAAGATGTCCGTGTTACCTTAAAAAGCAACCAGCTTTTCCATCCATCCTGAAAACTCGGACACAAATCCCTGAATAAACGGCAAAAATATCGCCGCCATCAATAAACCAAGACCAACCCGCAGCGGCAGACTCACAAAAAGTATATTCATCTCAGGAACTATCCTCGCCAGAACCGCTAATATAACCATCAGCACCAAAAATGCCGCCAGCATCGGCGCCGCCAGCCGCAGCGCAGCCATAAGCATCACCGACCCCGCCTCAACAACACCTTCCGCCATCGACGCAATCCCCGGCATACTCCCAGGCTGAAATATCTCGTAACTCTTGCCTATTACCATCAAAAAAAGATGCAGCCCGTTCGCTGACAAAAACAAAAGAATAAAAATCATCTCGAAAAGCGTCCCTAACGGCTGGCCCCGCTCGCCGCTCAAAGGGTCGAACGTCTCAGCCATCGCAAAACCCATCTGCCGCTCGACTATCCTGCCGCTGACTTTCACCGCCGAAAATAGAATCGATGCAATCAATCCCAGGCAGAAACCATAAATCGCCTCATTGCATAAATAAAGTCCAGCCTCCAGTCCAGAAACACCACCCGACTCAAAGCCGAGCGAGACCGACATCGAAAAAAATACCGACAGTAAAACCACCCCAGCAACGCGAATACGCACCGGAATACTCGTCGAGCCGAAAACAGGTACGACAAGAAAAAAAGCGGACAGCCGCGTCAGCACAAGAGCAAAACCAAGAAGCCTCTCAATCATAAAATCCATAGCTCACTGCCCGATACTCTGTATGCACGCGAAAATTTCAATCGTGAACTTGAGCATCATCTCGAGCATCCATCCGCCGAATATCAACAATACCACGCCGACCGCAAGGAGCTTCGGCACTATCGTCAATGTCATATCGCGTATGGACGTCACCGCCTGAAACAGTGTCACCGTTATCCCGACTATCATACAGGTCAGTAAAACCGGCGCCGAAACGAGCAATGCCGTCTCAAGACTGTGCCTGCCGAGATAAAGAATAAAACTGCTGTTCATAAAACATCCTTAAAAAATCGCTATCTGAAACCGAGGCTCAGACTCTTCGCCAAAAGACCCCATCCGTCCACGAGTATGAACAATATCAGCTTAAAAGGCAGCGATATCATCACCGGCGGAAGCATCATCATCCCCGCACTCAAAAGAACGCTCGCTATCATCATATCTATCAGCAAAAACGGTATAAACAATAAACAGCCTATCTCGAACGCCGTCCTGAATTCACTAATTATGAACGCAGGGATAACTATATGAAGCCCTATATCCATCGCGCTTTCGGGTGCCTCTACCTTTGCCATCCGCACAAAAAGTGCCACATCCGACTCTCTGCTCTGGCGAAGCATAAACTCTTTTATACACTGCCCCGCCCTCGTACCTGCCGTCTGAAAATCAATTTCCTCCTCAAGGTAAGGCTGAACCGACTGCTCGTTTATCTTCGCCAGAGTCGGTGACATCGTATAAAGCGTCAAAAACAACGCCAATCCTATAATCGCTATTGTCGGCGGAATCGTCTGCGTCGTCAGTGCCCGCCTCGCAAAGGAAAGAACTATCACTATCCGCGTAAACGAAGTCATCATCACCAGCAGGCTCGGCAGAATCGCAAGCCCTGCAAAGATAATCACGAGCTTGACCGGCGTGGACCAGTCTCTGCCCTCGCTCGTATCAGCCGTCGCCTTATCAACTACCGTAATAAGGTCACCCACGCTCGGCATCTGGTTCGCCCCGGACCCTGTCCCCTGCCCTTCCGCACCAAAGGCAACAGCAGAAGCTGTTAATAAAAAAAATAAAATACTCAAAAATAATATTCTGCTATGCCTGCAGACCATCCCGCTACTCCTCCTGTTCCGAAGACTGCCCCGAAGACACCGACGCCTCAGAACCGACCTCAGCCAGTTTCGTAATCGCTTCATTGGTACTTCCTATCAGGATACGTCTGCCGCCCGCCTCTATCAGGTGAAGTGCCCTCCGCTGGCCGAGATAAACCGTCTCTACAATTCGAATCTCTTTGCCGGCCAGCGTCGTTATCTTCGGCAGCAGTCTTTTCGAGACATAAATCGCCGCCACGCCCAGAACAACCACAAGCAAAATCGCAAGAATCATCCTGTAAAAAAGCTCACCTGTCTCAAACCTTTCATTATCCCGGCCTGAAAAGTTCGCATCATCAAAAATCCCCGGGCTCAACTTGCTGCTCAGTGACTCTTGTCCCTCAGAGCCCAAACCCTCAGAACACAAAACCACAACGACACCGGCCGCAAGAACCACAACCAGAAAAGTTACCAATGTTTTCCTGTATCGCTCAACCATCACTCACACCAAATAACTTCAATTTACCTATCTATGTGCAAAAACCGTGCCCAAACACTCGAATCCCCCCCTGTAATCCCAAATAGCCGATTCCCATAAATAAAAAGTGGATAAATTAAACACCCTGTCGCAGAACTTGACGAAAACAAAAGGCAAAAAACAATCCCTGATTAATCACCTGCCAGAAGCTGCCCGATTACTATCTGCGATTGCTCTGAGATGGAACTTTCCGGCCCAACCCATTCACCTCCCGAACCAGCCCCCCAGCAATAAATGCTCACACCGTCTCTGCCGCCCAGCGTCGTCTCAAGAAAATCAGCCACCGCTTTTGCTCTTTTTGCACTCAGCACCCACTGCTCCCTTTTGCTCGGCGCATCTCTCGCCAGGCCCAGCACAAAAAGTTTCATACCGCTCAAGCTGCCGGCCTGCTGAATATCCCTGCAAAACCGGTTCAAATACCGGCGCCCATCTTTATTCAATACCGCGCCGCCGCGCGAAAACCGAATCTCGGTTACTGTAAAATTAGTCCTGTCCGCCGTTATCTGTGACGGCGAAGCCATCATCGTTTGGCGAAGCCTCCTGTATATCCGCTCCGTCCTTTCAGCCTCCGCATTTATTACCCTGCCGTCGAACACCTCATCCGGAGGCTTAACCGGATGTTTTATATTGAGCTGACCGAAGTTAGCCGGTTGTCCCCTGCCTACAAGCATCCCCAGCCCGAAAGTCCGTATCGACCTGACGAAGGAATCTCGTCCTATATTGACAAGCTCCGGGTCCTGCTCTTCGGCGATACTGAGCAGCAATACGAAAAAAGTAAGAAGAAGCGTCACCATATCGGAATAAGTTACGATATAGCCCGGAACCTTCGGGCCCTGCTCCTTAATCGCTCGACGCTTCAGAATCAATTGTAAACACTCCTTTCCAGGATTACTATCTCCAGTGCACGTGTGCCTTTCTGCTGCACTCGGGTCGACGAATCCATAGTACTCACAGCCGATATGCTGAATCTGCCCTCATCGAGGCCCGCCTGTTCCGTAAGGTACTCAACAACCGTCAGCGCACGTGCAAGACCAAGCCTTTCAGCCCTGTCGCCATCATCGAAACCGTTCTCGCTGACAACAACCCTGCCTTCGACTCTCCGTAAAAAAATGCCCATAAGCGCCAATGTTATCTTACCTTCTTTCGACAGCGAAGTTCCTTCTGCCCAGAAAATCTTTTCAGAGTCTCCGTAAAAAATCCTCTTATCTGAAAATTCCTTCGGCTCTTTTTCCATCACCATATTGATTTTCGATTTGCCTTCTAATGTCGGCTTCTCGCTGCCCTCTTCGAGCTCAGCCAGAATAAGAGGCTCTTCAGGATTCAAAAACGAAGCTTTGCTGCGCCTCACCTGCAGGTAAATTTGGGGCAAATCCTCGAATAAAGTATCCTCAAACTGACGGTAAATCTTGTCGTCGAAAGATGAAAAAGTTAAAAGCAGAACGAAAAAAGTAAGAAGCAGAGTCATACAGTCACTGTATGTCACCATCCATTCCGGAGCCCCCTGGTCCTCATCCGCCGCGGCTTGTTTCGGCTCTTTGCTCATTATATAGTCGCCTTTACCTCTTCACGTCTGCCCTTGGAGATAAAAGCCTGCAGCTTCTCTCGAACATTCGTCGGGCTCTCACCTTCTGCTATCGCGCATACCCCCTCTACAATCATCTCCATCGAAATCGTCTCAGCCTTTGAGTATATCCCGAGTTTGCCCGCAAGCGGTATAAAAAGTAAATTGGCTGCAAACGCACCGTAAAAGGTCGTTAAAAGGGCCGTCGCCATACCAACTCCGATGTTTTCAGGCGTAGATATGCTCTTGAGCATCTGCACGAGCCCGATAAGAGTTCCTATCATACCGAACGCAGGCGCCGCAGCCCCCATAAACTCAAGTATCTTTTTACCCGTGGCGTGACGCTCCTGCAGATACTGTATCTCAAGACCCAGCAGCTCTCGTATCGATCCAGACTCCTGGCCGTCTATCAGCATCTGAAGACCCTTAACACAAAAAGAGTCACCCGCATTGCCAAGCTCTCCCTCCAGCGCCAGTGCCCCGTCACGCCTGTTGATTGCCGAATAGTTCACCATCTTTTGAACCAGTTCCGTCGGTGACATAATCCGGCTCATCAGCGTCTTCTTTACTATCGAAAATATCGCTAAAAACTGGGGCATCGAAAAATGTATCAGCGTCGCGCACAGCATACCCCCGATTGTTATCGCCAGCGACGGCAGGTGCACAAACGCCTCAGCCCCTCCACCGGCAACAATGGCCGCTATTATAACCAGAAAACCTAAAATCGTCCCTATTACGGTTGCTATATCCATATCTCTATTCCGTCCTCGACACCGTCTTCAACCGCTGCGACAGAACCGCTGCAAGCTGAGGTTCGCTGCCCACCATTTCCGCAAGAACCTTCGCCTTCGTCCTTTCCGCCATATAGTAAAGAATCTTGACCACCTCATCGATACCACCTGCCCCCGCCGCACCCATCTTGCTCATATTGCTGAATATCTGGCTCGCGCTCGCAGCGTCCATCTTGTCATAAGTAGCCGCAATCGATACGAGATTTGTTTTCTCAGCCTCTTCGACCATAATCCTGCTTGCAATCAGCTTGTCACGTTCCTCTTTAAGAGTTGTCACCATCGACGCCAAATCGACACGAAGATTATTGAGCTTGTCGATATCCTCTTTCAATACTTCCTGGGCTCTCTGCATTCTCTGCTCACGCAGCCCGAGCTCCTTAAGCTTATACTCATATTCGCGAATCCTCTCTTTGGCATCATAAACCAGCCTCTTAAGGTGCTTTTCCGTCAAACCCTTGTCATCGGATAAAGCCTCTCCGCCCGCCTGCCTGTAACTTTCAGATTCAGCTCGTTCAGCCGTTCCCGCCGCCTCAGCCTCTGCCGGGCCCACTACTGCTGCCTTCTTCGATGTCAAAAAAGAAAACCCAAACGCCGCCGCAAAGCTCAAAACCCCCGCCGCCGCTATTAGTATTATATGTTTCTTGCTCACTTTCGTTTCTCCTGTCAATCAATACAAATCAACTTTCGCGCACATCTGCTCGTTGCCTGCTCATCCATCTGTTTCTGTTCGAGTCTTTCCTGCTCCCTTATAAATTCCTCTTTCGCCTTTTCCCTGAGCTTTTCAAGCCCTTCCTTAAACCTCCTGGCCTTCAGGACCTCAGCTATTTTTTCTTTCTTCTCCAGCTCCAGCTCTCTCACTCTCTCCGCCAGCTCTCTGATAATCTCATTGTTCGTCGCCGAACATTTCAAACAAAACTCCTGCTCACTCAATCGCCTTCCACCCTCTTTACCTGCAATTTCCGTAAGCACCTTCAGCAGTTTCTGCTGCTCTGCCAAAAGCCGCCTGCGAACCTTTACCAGCCTTTCCGTAATCGCAAGAAGCTGCGACCTCTTTATCTGCTCTTCCTTGGCCTTTATGTCGAGCACCCGCTGAAGCCGCCATACAAATCTTTTCATTTATCAATCTTGCTCCCGACGCCTTCGCCAAGCATTTCATCCCACGCCCGTGTAATACCTATCAGCCGGCCCCTTGTATCCTCGAAACTGGTTCTTTCGCGTATCGGCTGAATCAGAAACTCATTAATCCGCTCTATCAGTGAAATCGCTCCGTCAATCCTGCGGTTGCTGCCCGGCGAAAACGCACCGATATTTAATAAATCCTCTGCATCCGTATAAACCGCATATATCTCCTTGAGCTTCTGGGCCGCCCGCTTATGCTCGGCGCTTGTCACCACCGGCATCAATCTGCTCACACTGCCGAGTATATCAACCGCAGGGTAATGACCGTGCTCTGCCAGCTTTCTCGACAAAACTATGTGGCCGTCAAGAAGGCTGCGCGCGCTGTCCGCAACAGGGTCGGTCAAATCATCGTTCTCCACTAACACCGTCAGCATCCCCGTAATGCTGCCGGTCTCCGAACAGCCGAGCCGCTCTATCAGACGAGGCAGCATCGAAAAAACGCTCGGGCAATATCCCTTGGTCGCAGGAGGCTCGCCCGCCGCAAGACCTATCTCACGCTGTGCCTGCGCAAAACGTGTCAGTGAATCCATCATAAACAATAC
>Ga0307434_1000317_pt1 | contig 37089 bp, 36 predicted proteins | sample SalMarWE160220MG_FD_202156 | JGI IMG/M metagenome (GOLD analysis project Ga0307434, IMG submission 202156) | Salt marsh sediment microbial communities from the Plum Island Ecosystem LTER, Massachusetts, United States - WE1603-220 | ecosystem: Environmental > Aquatic > Marine > Intertidal zone >... | reverse complement strand
CATTGGTGGCGACGCAACTCACCGTGGACATGGATCTGGCAATCAGTCTTTATGTAACAGGCATTCCACCAAGTTCAGATTTGATTTCAATGTTGACAATAGGTGTTACCTCCCTAGGAGACGTAGTGACCTTAGTCATAATCTCTATTGTGCTTAGCATTATCAGAAGGACCAGAAGACAGGGACTCATTCTCCTAATTACTATTCTCTTGATTGTCATTCTTTTGACGTATATCAAGCCAATTGTGGCAAGGGACAACCCTGATTATCCTTCTCCATTCACGTTATCAAACAACTCCAAGGGATTTGTGATAGAAGGGGACACTCTCTCTCCTCTGTCAAGAGATTATTCCTATCCATCCAATCATGTTGCGATTTCGACTGCATTCGCATTCATAATTGGTTATGCTTTGAACAAGAGATCCAGGATAATCGGGTGGTTGATCTGGGTCTTCCCATTTATTGTGGCATTAACTAGAATTTTATTAATTCAACACTATGTTACCGACGCAATCGGCGGCTTTCTATTCGGTTTAATCATATCGATTATCATGAGCAATGTGATGAATCTTGGAAGAGTTTCAATCGTCAAGTCCACGTAAAAATGAATATCGATTTGCTTTCGGTAGCGCGTGATAGATTTCTGCTTCTCCTGAACCAAACTGTGTGTTCCTTGTAGCACGATGAGGACTACTATTCGCTAAGTGGAGATTTATCTTGTCTAATTACATCTATCGATTTTTGCTATTTGATAAGGTTAAATAATTTGTGTAGCGATTAGATTATCGAATTGCAATCAGCTCTGCGACAGGTAGGAGACTACATCATTCGCCGCTGTCAAAACGAGGACCTTGGTGAGGTGATTGGCGTAAACCTGACGACCTTGCCAGAACATTATTCAGACTATTTCTTTGAATCTATTCTGAAGGAATTGCCAGAATCATTTGTTATTGCAGAGCTGAATAGACATGTAGTTGGTTACATTATGTGCAAGATCGAGTTTGGTTTTTCAAACTTTAAGAAGCTTGGATTTGTAAAGAAGGGACACGTTGTATCAGTTGGAGTACTTCATGAGCATAGAGGAAAGGGCGTGGGGAAGGCCCTAATGCTCGAGGGAATCAACGGGGTGATAAGTCGGAGAGGCGACGAAATATACCTTGAAGTGCGTGTTAGCAATGAGAGTGCCATAAACATGTACGACAGACTTGGTTTTTTCAAAAAATCTAGGCTAAGATCTTACTATCGTGACGGAGAAGATGCCTTCCTCATGGCGTTAGAATTGGACTGAATCGGATGAAAAGTAAATTAAGCCCTGAGTGAGCGACGTCATAGATATGAAAAAGTTATCGAATTCACATCGTTTAGGGGTACTTATCCTATCGATCTCTTTGATAGGATTTATTTTCTACACTTACCTTTTGCTTTTGTCAAGTTACGACATTTTAGTGCTTAAGCTCACACTATTTTGCTTTGTCGCAGCGATAGTGGGAGTCATAGCTTGGATGGGATACACAATGGCAACCGCAGTCTCAATGGAAGGTACCGAGGAAGGAAAAACAGACAATTAGGATGGTTATCTAATACTATACATTTCCCTTTCCGATCAAGACGTCCGAAACCAATTGGTAAAGGCATGGCCCTACCTCCCTTACTACGTGTAAGAATTTTATGTCGTGAGAGTATCCTCTGAAAGCGTCATCAGTCTCAAACCTACCATATTCCAAGGCCGATTTCTTGGAATCTGCTCTAACATGTAGAAAATAATGAATTACACCCTGCTCTTCTTTCAAACAGTTCAGTGCGTCAGTGATAAAGTATCTTGCCCTTTCGGGAAGGGGCATCAACACCCTATCGGACTTCCCTTTAATGTTAGAGTTTGCAATCTCTTTTGCATCCCCACAGAAGCTCTCGATTTTCCCTTCCATTTTGTTCAATCTAGAATTGAATACTGAGAGTTCGTGAGCAACCTGATTAATATCCACATTGTAAATCTTTTTCACATTTTGATACCTGCACATGATTATTGAAAATGTTCCTACACCGGCGAACATGTTGGTAACGACTTCATTCTCAGAAGCAAGGTTTGCAATCCTAAATCTTTCAGTAGAGAGTCTAGGTGAAAAGTAGGTTTGTTCTACATCGACCTTAAATCGACAGTCATATTCCTTGTAGAAAGTGACCGGATTATCAACTCCTGCAATTAACTCCAGTTTCCTCGTTCTGTGAACACCGGCAATCGGAGAAGTTTGCATATAGACCGACCTCGCTGATTTGATATTGTCCAAAATCGTGTCCCCTATCATGTGCCTTTTATCAACCAATGCTTCAGGGATTCTCAAGATCACTATACTGCCTATAGTATCAAAAGAAGAAGTAAGCGTGGAAACCTCAGATTCTTCAAGTTTGTACCTCATTACTCGTTTCAGAAAGTTAGACATGAATAGCTTTCCGTTAATAGTAACATTAATGGAGATTATTCAAGATAATAGTAATTGCCACTATCTTTTTGGTTCCTGTCCAGCCTGCTACCTTCCTTATTTACTCGTGGGCGTCCTGTTTCCTGATCTCGCCTATATGTAATGCTAAGTGACTTCAAAAATTCATTCATACCTAACTCTTTGGCAAGAGGCTCAGTTGCATGTCCACTTGAGCCAGGAACCCCCTGAAATATAACCAGACTGTCTGAAACCAAATCGATAAGCTGAACGTCATGGTCAATAACCATTGCCGATTTGCCATATGCTCGAACGAACCTCTGCAGAAATTTAGCTAAAGCAATCCTGTCTTCAACATCTAGAAATGCAGATGGCTCATCAAGGGCATAAATATCTGCGGGCCTAATCAGTGAAGCTGCTACTGCTATCTTCTGAAGCTCTCCCCCACTGAGATGTCGGATACTCTTTTCGTATAGTTTCTTAATTCCTAATGGCATTACTATTTGTTCCTCCATTAACGATCCCTCAATCTCGCTACCGTACGACGCAGTCAGGACAGATCTTGCGTCTCCCTGATATTCCTGACTCAGATATTGAGGTTTGTAAGAAATTTTTACATCAGTATTGATGGATCCTGAATCAGGATTTTCCATGCCTGAAATCATTTTCATAAAAGTTGTCTTTCCCAACGCGTTCGCTCCTACCAGACCGATTATCTCACCTTTCCTTAGTGATCCACTTGCAACAGTGAGCTTAAATGACGAACGAAATGACTTAATCAGGTTAGAATAACTGCTTACGGCCAAATCCATAAGTACATCCTGAACTGAGCTGGTCTTGTCAAACTTGTAAGATTTCTCCCTGAATCTAACGTTTTCATTGGGGAGGTACCCTTCAAGAAAGTTATTTATGCCTATTTTTGTGCTTCTAAGGGACGAAGTTATTCCATATGCCCCGGGCTCTCCATAAAGGACATGAACATTATCTGACAAATAATCAAGGAGGGTAAGATCGTGCTCGACAACCATCACACTTTTACCTTCTCCCGCCAACTCTTGTATAACTCTGGAAACGCTCAACCTTTGATAAACATCATTATAAGAAGAAGGTTCGTCGAAAAAGTAATAGTCTGCTTCTTTGGAAACTGTAATCATCACAGCGAGTCGCTGTAACTCTCCGCCGCTCAATTCATCGACATTCCTGCTTATTGCATTATCCAAGCCAAGTCTGGGAATTAGTCTTTCAGCGACGTCACGCTCATCGTACTTCTCGACGAGGCCACGAACTTTCCCTTTAAATGCCTTTGGTATTAGGTACACCAACTGGGGTTTGATCGAGGATTTAATTTCACCCGATGCAAGCTTTTCGAAATGAACCTTCATTTCTGTTCCCTGAAAGTTTTTGATTACTTCGCTCCACGTAGGTTCCGACTCGTATCCGCCAAAGTTGGGTTTAAGATTGCCCGACAATATGTTTACAATTGTGGACTTTCCCATCCCATTTCGACCCAGCAAGCCCACTACTGAGCCCTTCTTCAAAGCGGGGATCCGGTAGAGTCTAAACGAATTTACTCCGTATTGATGTATTTTTTCATGACCCAGCTCGCTTGCTAAATTTACAATCACGATGGCATCAAAAGGGCACTTCTTTATGCATATGCCGCAGCCAGTACAGAGGTCTTCTGATATAAGCGCCTTACCATCTGATGGCCTCTGAATTATGCACTCACCACCGGTTTTGTTTACAGGACAATATACTATGCATTCCAGGCCGCATTTTCTAGGTTGACATAATTCTTGATCCAAAACCGCAACTCTGTGAGTGTTCTGTGTTTGATCGCCCAACTCCTATTGCCCTTCTGTTTGTACGTTATGTATTATATGCCTTCTGACCAGGGAAACATGGGCATCCAAAAGACAGCTGACATTTCCCTTAGTCCACAGAAAGGAAAATATTCACTTATTTGGTCGCAATTACGCATCATGAGCACTAGTGTGCAAGAAAATCGGCTGGACAAATCCGCTCATGAAAAAAATTAGAACACACGACGATAGGAACGTTAAATTTACCCTTCTGCTTGGCTAACCTTTAGCCGGCCATAGCGAAAGGGAGCGACCCGGACCCATTCCGAACCCGGAAGTCAAACCTGTCGTTGCTGCTGAATACTGACCTGCGAGAGCGGTTGGAAAACAGCAGTGCTGGTGTTTCATTTAGGCTTTTCTTTTTTAGACATTGGTCATATATTTGAACTAGATTTCGGTTGTCTCGCCAAGGTGAACGAGCTTTAAAAGATTCTTAATATTCATTCCGATTTGGTTTATCAACGGATAAATTGATACAATACCCAATGGCTCCCAGACTTGAGTCTGAATAATGCAGCAGAAATCGGCAGGTCTAACGAATAATTTTGCAAATTCTTCTCCCGGAGGTATGCGAGCAATAGACGCAGATATAGCGTCATCTCCTGCCAGATAGTGAGACAATAATCCCCCGGTCCACCCCAGAGATACTATCTTTCCACTTCTAAACATGAACTGAGGATAACATGACACAAGCTCATGAGCATTTTCATCTGATTCAATAATGCTGGGGTTTTTTAATAGACAAAAAATGTCAAAGAAAGGTCCCATTCTCATTACCTCCTCCACACCTATGTAATCTATGTTGGAGTCGTCAATTTTAACAAATCCATCACGGTTGGAGAGCCAGCGTTCGTAATAGGGCTGTAATGTTTTGTCTACGTCGGTGTCTAGTATTCCTCTTCTGCAACGTACTCCTGTACCAATCAAGCCATTAATTAGCGAATCTATCTGGAAGATTGGCATGCAGGATCACCAATGATAGGCATTATAATCTCCTGACACACATATATCCTCATATGTATGGGAGCTATCATGGCCGATTTAATTTCTGTCTAAGATTGATCTATTCATATGCCGTCTCTTGTAAGCAATAACTAGATCACAAGATGCTTCTCCTTCACAATGAACCTGATTCATGAAGTACCAACCTAATCAGTGAACGGATGCCGAAGCCAGTTGCTCCCTTGGGATTGTAACTTTTATCCCAAGTTCCATCCTGGGTCCATGCCGTTCCCGCTATGTCAAGATGGATCCAAGGAGTTTCGTTTACAAAGTTAGAAAGGAAGATTGCCGCTGTAATGGTCCCTCCGGCACGGCCACCAGTGTTTTTTATATCGGCAAATTTACTCTTAATTTGCTCATTAAATTCAGGATAGAGAGGTAATTCCCAGAATTTTTCATTAGTTTTTTCACTAATCCGTCTGAGCTTATCGAACAATTCTGGATTGTTGCTAAGTGCCCCCGTAATATTACAACCTAGGGCTACGATACACGCTCCAGTCAAGGTCGCCAAATCAATGATGGAATTGGGATTATATCTTTCTATTCCGTACGCGATACTATCCGCTAGAATAAGTCTCCCTTCAGCATCAGTATTAATAACCTCTACGGTCTTCCCATTATACATCCTCACTATATCCCCTGGCCTATAAGATGAACTTGATGGCATGTTCTCTACACAGGGAATGATTCCTATTACGTTTGCTTTCGCCTCAAGGTTTGCCAGACCACTCATTATTGCCAGCACATCACATCCACCCGATTTGTCAAATTTCATTTCTTCCATTCGCTCCGACGGCTTGATAGATATTCCGCCTGTATCAAAGGTAACCGCCTTTCCCACGAAAAGGTATGGCACAGTTGTGCTGCTAACTTCGTTTCCCATGTATTCTACAATAACAAGTTTTGGAGGCTTGTTACTCCCCATGCCCACCGCGACAATTCCGTTTAGACCGAGAGATTCCATCTCATAACGCTCTATTATACGAGTTGAGATTCGCTGATGCTTTGAAGAAAGATCTAATGCTACACGAGCTAGATACTCTGGCGAACACTCATTTGGGGGTAGATTTGCTAGATCTCTTCCGAAATTAACGGCATCGATTATTATTTTTGTTGTATCTAATACCCTCTGCCACTCTTCTCGGTCACGATCTACAAGCAAGCTGATCTTCAACGGGGATGGAGTACGTGATGATTCACCAATTTTTTGTGACTGATATTGATCAAACTTATAGAGCGACAAGCATGTCCCCTCACAAATGGCTTCTGCGAAGTCTTTGGTTAATTGCGCGAAGGGTTTGATACTGTATTCAGTAACATTAATCTCCATTGCTCTCGTAACGGCCTTTCCTGCCAGAACTCTAACTTTTTCCTTGTCAAGGCTCTTCTTTTGTCCCAGGCCCAAAAGCATGATTCTGTGCATAGGACCCGTGAAACAATGGACAATACAGCTACTTCCAAAAGATCCGGTATGCTCCTTCTCTTTGATTACTTGTTCCACCATTTCTACAGTCGTCGTGTTAATCCCATCCAATTCATTCATTAGACCTTCAACTTCATCCTCGAATACGCCTAGAACCAATAGCGGCGTTTGTTTTGAGGTAACAGGAATCTCCTCGGCAATAAGTTTGACCATGAAATGCTCACTATTAGGACTTTATTTTAAGGTATGTCGAACATCCAATCTATACTGTAGCGTCAATTAGCGATCCATTGTAATCATGGCATAATTTATTTAAAGGCATCAGATACCAACTGGAGAGCAGAGTATTGAATCCCCACTCATAATTATGTTTGAGATAAACCTAATGTTTTTATTTTCGATCACTTCGCAATCATATTGAACAAGAAATGTCTCGCTGCTGGGATGTGGGGGGGTTAATATGACGTTGAGGATGCGCTATTTAGACCTCAAGACAAAGATCCGAGCCGTCAGAATGCTAGCTATAGAAGGGATCGCCGAAGCGGGTTCGGGTCATCCTGGGGCTTCCTTCTCGGCCGCCGAAATAATGGGCGCACTTTATTTCAGAAAATTAGTTCATAACCAGTTCGATCCTTTCTGGAAAGGGAGAGACTATTTCATAAATTCTAAAGGACATTCTGCTCCTGGATTTTATTCTACACTGGCTGTATCTGGCTATTTCCCAATCGAAGAGATCAAATCACTCCGCGGGTTTGGATCTCGGCTACAAGGTCATCCTGTACGTTATTCTAAGGAGCAACAAAAGTGGAGTGTACCTGGGATAGAGTATTCCGGAGGTTCGGAGGGGATAGGACTGTCGGTGTCTGTGGGACTTGCGCTGGCTAATCGTTTAGACGGAAATTCTAATCACATTTATACTCTGATTGGAGATGGAGAGTCAAATGAAGGTCAGGTGTGGGAAGCAGCAATGTCAGCGTCCAAATTTAGATTGGATAACTTGACGGCTATACTTGATCGCAACAGAATTCAGCAAGATGGATTTACGGAGGATATTATGCCACTTGATCCTGTCCGTGACAAGTGGGTTGCTTTTAATTGGAACGTCATTGAAATAGACGGACATAGGGTGGAACAACTGATAGATGCAATTAACAAGTCATTGGAGGTGAAGGACAAGCCTACGATCATTATAGCTAACACTGTCAAAGGTTATGGTATCAAACATATGACCAATAATCCACAATGGCATGGCAAGGCCCCCCCTAGGAAACAGACGCCCATACTACTTGAAGAGCTGGACTGCGAGTTTTTGATCGCCCCTTCGATCATAGCTGGTGGAAAGGAAAATTATGAAGAAAAAATTAGAATGGCAGAAAGGGGAGGTGCAGACATTATCCACTTGGATGTAATGGATGGAAGATTCGTTCCTAATCATACATTTCTCGCAGATACCATACACAAATTAAGAAAAATCACTACAATGCCATTTGATACTCATTTGATGATAGAGAGCCCGGCAACAGTAATCGACGAATACATAGCAGCTCGATGTGATGTAATTACTGTCCACGCAGAAGCATGCAAACAGGATGAATTTTCGGAAATTAATCGCAAGCTTATTTCAAATGGGATAAGTCCAGGGATCGCAATTAATCCCGATTCAGTATTACCGGATTGGATTTGGGACTACCTAGACTCGATAGATGTCGTAAATATATTATCTGTAAACCCTGGATTTCCAGGACAGAAATTTATTCCTACGGTTCTTCCAAAAATGATCAGTGCAGTGAAGGAACTTAGAAGAAATGGGTACAAAGGATACGTTGAGGCAGATGGTGGAATAGACTCCATAACACTTCCTCTAGTTTATGAAGCGGGGGCTAGAATTCTTGTCACAGGAAATGCAGTCTATGGAACCGCAGATATTCAAGGTGCTATTCTTCAATTGAAACATACAGCGAACGTAGTCTTAGAGAAAAAACTTCTTAATCTATCCACCAGCATCGGGATTCGTAACGATTGGCTTAAGACCCGTAAACATATATTGATTCCATTTGCAAATGAATTGGAAATAGAGGAAGAAATTCATGCTCTTAAGTGAAGGAAAGACGAGTCTTGACATGCGCAGTGCATACGGCGACAGTCTCGTCGAAGCTGGATTGAAATATCCGCAGCTGGTTTGTGTTGGGGCAGATACCACTGATTCACTGAAGACTAAGAAATTTGGAAACAAATTTCCCGAAAGGTTTTTCAACGTGGGGATTGCGGAAGCAAATCTGGTTTCCGTTGCTGCTGGTCTTGCTATGGCGGGGAAGATCGCCTTTGCAAGTACGTACGCCGCATTTCTTCCAGGCAGATGCCTCGACCAGATTCGTAATGCAATATGCTTCCCTAATCTCGATGTAAAACTCGTCGTTTCTCATGCGGGATTGACAGTTGGTCCAGATGGTGCCTCCCACCAACAAATAGAAGACCTTGCTACAATGCGAGCAATTCCAAATATGAAGGTGCTTGTGCCCTCCGATGCGATTTCAGCTAAGAAGCTTGTAATTACTTCTGTCTGTACGAAAGGACCGGTCTATATGAGACTCGCACGTCCTCCCAGTGAGGTCTTGTATGATGACAGCACAGCCGAATTTAGTTTAGGTAAGGGGAATCTTCTTCGCGATGGTGATGACGCAACCTTAATTGGGTGTGGTCTAATGGTTTTTGCTTCATTAAAAGCTGCAGGAATTTTAAGAGAGAAGCACTCAATTAATTGCCGTGTAATTGACATGTTTACTGTAAAACCTATTGATGATGAATTGCTTGAGAGGGCAGCCAAGGACACTGGATTATTAGTCTCCGTTGAGGAACATAATATTTTTGGAGGTCTAGGAGGATCGGTCGCTGAATCTGTTTCTTCCCGATATCCAGTGCCGATTGAAAGGATTGGTGTCTCAGATGTGTTCGGTGAATCAGCAAGAGACGAGGAACTAGAATTGCTCTTGGATGATTATGGATTAAGTCCTACAAGGGTGGCAAAAAAGGTCGCTGAGGCGGTGAAGAAGAGGAAGTGAAGAGTCAATGAAGATTTTTTTAGACACAGCGAATATTGATTCAATAAGAAAGTACAATGACATGGGTGTGTTGGATGGAATTACAACGAACCCAACACTGCTGTCAAAGGAACACGGTTCACCGGAAGAAATAATGAAGACAATAGTAGACACGGTGAACGGTCCTGTAAGTCTGGAGGTGATAGGGACAGAGTCAGGGCAAATGATTGAAGAAGCTCATTACCTAAAGAAATATGGGCAGAACGTTGTAGTAAAAATCCCAATGATCCCTGAAGGTTTGAAAGCCTTGAGGACCCTATCTGGCGAAGGGATCTCTACGAATGTTACGTTAGTGTTTTCAGCCAATCAAGCACTCCTGGCAGCCAAAGCAGGGGCTACATATGTAAGTCCGTTCATTGGCAGACTCGACGATATCGGACATGATGGAATGGCAATTGTAAGAAGTATAGTAAGCATTTTCGGAAACTATCAGCTCAAGACGCAGGTTTTAGTGGCTAGCATACGTCACCCCTATCACGTTATCCAGGCTGCAGAAATTGGAGCAGACGTCGTTACGCTTCCGCCCGATATTCTTGGCAAGATGATGAAACATCCGCTTACAGAAAAAGGGTTGGACGCGTTTCTTTCTGACTGGGCAAAGATTAGGAATGAATCTCCAAGGTTAATAAAATAGTTAAGTTTGCACAAGACATTTCGAGCGAGATACTTCAAAACAGAACGGCCTCGGAAGGAGATCAGTTTTTCAATAATCCTATGACTTTTTTTGGAATATCTTCTAATTTACTCACGGCCAGGCTCTTTTCATAATCTAGATACCTTAGATTTTGACCGATCGCAATAGCTTCATCTAGATTTCTCCCCAAACCAAGAGCAACCATGTGACTGCCAATTTTCCGAAAGGATAACACCATATGCCGAACCGCTTCAGTGTCAGAAGGTTCGCCATCAGTTAAGGTAAAAAAGATTTCGGGTTTGAAAGACCTTACAATTGGCTCGAGCAAACCGTAGATCTCCGCAAGGGGCGTCCCCCCGCTCGCCCTTATCTGCGCCAACCTCTTGGTACAAATTGCAGACCACCGATAGTTCGGTGGCTTTATCAACCAACATTTCACTCGCTTACCTTCAGTACTAAATGCATATACGGCGAATCTTACTCCCAAAAAGGAAAGGGCTTCGCAGAGAGCATTGGTGACTTGTTTATATTTCAGCTCCACTTCCTGAATGCTACTGGAGTGATCTAAGAGAATCATTACTCTGGTCTTAATTGCAAGCTTCAGATCCACAATGAATGGTGTGGGTACAAATTCTAGATATGCTTCTGAATCAAATTCGTCTCCCAATCGATCGTGTCTTTCGATCCAGCCTGTGCGCCACTCCCTAAACTTCGCCTTTGTCTTATGGATAAGATCAGTGTCGTAAACTTGGCTCTCGTTGACATCCAAACGATGTGGAATGCTTATTCCCAAATTTTCCAAATTCTCGTACCCTTCATTCTCATGCCTCTTGCTCTCTCGAACTAAGGTCTCATATTCGGGAAGGATATATGTGCCGTGTACTATGGTGTCGACACTCTTCTCAATGGTCTCCGCTTTTGTTCGCTTTTTCCTAACTATTTTTTCGATCTGTCTAGATAATTCCGATTCACTCATGGAAATTCCAAACCTTGAACGTATGGCTGATATGGGCACCAAGACCAAAGGATCGACCTCCAAGATCTTGATTATCCGCGGAACTTGCTCTTCTATCCATCTTGTCTGATAATTGGAGGCAAGAGCTTCCTGCACGACCGACGTAGCTAATTCGACTGCTTTAGCCACTTTATAATATTCGGAGGAGAAAAGCTCGCCTTTAATATAACCAGTCAAGAATAGTTGCCCGAAACCCTCTAGTAACTTTTGGACACCGTATAACGAATTGAGGAGCGGTCTATTTAACCATGAAATTCCTTCGTCAAATATTATTTCATCCATCATACCCTTCCATTCATCAAGGCCTATCGATTCTATTCGTTTTTTTTCGAGTGCATTAAACACGAATCCAAATGCATGGTCGTAACTGAGGACCTTAGTTGAATACTTTAGTCTCATCGATTCGTACCACAAAGATACACGCCACTGACGATATTTTTGAAATCGATTTCCAGCATAGCCACGAAGGTGCGGAAGAGCAATTTGGTTCTTATCAGGACTCGTCTTAGGATTTGTCTCTTCTGTGAACGTAACAAGCGCTTTAGGTTTGTCAGACCATCTGCGTGACAGAAAAGTGGCTATTTCTATGAGAACATCATCTCTAACCGTCAAGCCCTCAAAAGAAGAAAGGTGGCTCAAGTCTAGTATCTAGTACTTGTATTCTGAAACACTACTCAAAAACCTATCTAGTTTCCAAAAATAGAAGTAATCATATCCATTACCTTTCGATACTCGACATCTCCCCATTGACCATAGACGTTCGCGAATACCAATTGCGCCGCGTGCTTTGCTTCACTTCCTGATTCTATTAGCTTGGAGAAAGCAATAGTCTCTCTCATACTTGGGCTATAGTATAGCTCTTCAACAGCGGCTGCTTCACGAAGTTTGTTGGCTAGTTTAACGCCCATTCTTACGGATGCTAAAGCAGAGTCCTCAACCAAAGTATGTCTTCTTATTATGGCTACTTCTACCTCTTCTGGAGGGTATTCCAACCTGAGACGAACAGGAAATCTACTGAGCAGTTGTGGTGGCAGTTCCTTGGTTCCTACGTGGGACAGTGGATTGATTGTAGCAATAACCGTCCATCCTTTTGACGCAGTTATTGTCTGACCTTCAGACTCCTTCAACACTACTTGTCTCCTATCATCGAGAGCTTCATCCAGTCGCAAAAGCACGTCTGCTTCGGCAGCGTTCAGCTCATCAAGATACAGGAGCCCCCCAAGCTTCATGGATTCAACAAGAATTCCATCTACAAATCCCACTCCACCATTTTCAAGGGTCTTGGTTCCGATAAGATGAGACTCTCGAGTTCTTAAGCTAAAATTAACGGGATACAATGTTCTGCTAATCTGTGCACCAAATGCTCTAACCAGGGTGGTCTTGCCTGTTCCTTTTGGCCCTATAATCATGGTAAATAGCCCTAAATCATAGGCCTTTTTCAGAACGGGCAACGCGTCGTTCCAATCCAAATATACAGGTGACGATGGTTGACTCAATGATAAACACCGATATCTGGTTCGGTCTAGTAGACTTAAAAAGGTATATTACAAATTTAAGAGTTAGGCACGCAAAATGGTCTGCTTGTTCCTTATGAAATCACTAAGCAGGGTAGTCTCTAAGGCGTCAGGGCTCACATAGTATGATCGTCCTTTAACTCGTCTTTCCATATTGTTGACAAATCCCAAAAGTGAGTCTTCTTCACTGATCATTAGTGTATCAATGTATATCCCTTTCTTATGACACTTCTCCGCCTCAAGCATAGTTTGTTCAGCAATGTAACTATCAACCTGCCTATAGCGATAGCAGAGATAAACTAGATTTCCCGCTGAAATATCCAGTCTCATGTCATAATCGGCTTGAGCGCTATCCAAGCTCGAAGCATCAGGCTGATAAAAATGCGAATACGGCCTGCTTTTTAAGATCCTTTCTTGCTGCTTTGCGTCATCCATAAAGCAAGCACTTGGATGACCATCAGTCACGAGAATAATTCGTTTATTTGCAGAGCCTTCCTCGAGCAATACTCTCTTTGATAGTCTAAATGCCGCTTGATAATTCGTGTAATGCAAGAAATCTGAACCTGCATCGAATGTTTTTAGATATGGAATATCCGAAATTTTTACATTAGATGCGAGCGAACCAAAGCCTACGACGTAAACGGAATCATTAGGGAAGTACTTCTTGTTAAGCATCACTAAGCTCCACAAGGCCTTCTTGGCCGCTTCGATCCTGCTTAAATCCCCAAACATTCTAGAATACTTCATAGTCGAGCTCAAGTCGATGCAGTATACTACACTGGCTCGGACATCGTATAAGGTCTCATACTCCTCCAAGTCATCCCTTTTCAATTGTAACGGAATATCTATTCTGCTAAACTCTTTTTGAGTTCGGAGAACGCAGTTTAGTAACGATAATGGTATATTGACCAGCCGCATGTCATCTCCATCTTCAAATTTCCGAGTGGTATCCAATACCACTGATCCTACCCCTATGTTATTTGTACTATGGGCTCCTACCTCGCCCAACTTCAGTGCCTTCATCACGTCATCCAGAATCAAATTACCAATCTTAGAAAATCCTTTCCAGGTAAGCCACTTTTCATCGTCTCTTAAATATCCTTCCTGAAGAAGCATTCTAACGATTGAAAAGGGCGTGCTCCGGTCACGAGATCTTTCCTCTTCCTGTCCACCACCACCACCACCATCATCATCAGCATCATCAGTATCTACTCCATTTGTAGATTCCTTACCGGTATTTTCTTGTTCTATAAGACCTTTTATTATTTGATCTAATTCTTGGAGATTGGGTCTCTTTTCTCGTAACGCTTCTCTTCCAACTATACTCAACAAGAGATCGATCTCTGTTTGAGGCTTATTATCAATATTCTCTGAGAATTTCGATTTTCTGGAATCACTGCCCAGATGAAAGAGTTGAAAAAAGTAACTTTTTTCAGAATCGTTCATTTTAATCTCGTAATCCAAATTCACTCTCGCTCTTCTTCTCTAGTACGACCGGTTGAGTCCATGTCAAGCCTTCCAACACTAATTCAGTAACCGAGGCCATAAGCTCCCCATCGACTTTATGAGGAATTGAAACGAAATGGCTGTTCACATCATGTTTTTTCAGCCTTTCTATGATCTCATCCTGTTCATTTAAAATCCGATCGATAGTCTTAACCACTAACTGTTCCAGATGCGGGAACTTTTTAAGTTGGGCTTGATAGTCACCCGTTGAAGAAGGATCAATGCCTAACATTTTTTGCGACACGTTAAATCTGCTGTCTTTGGAAAAATCCTTACGTATGAGTTGAAGCTCGTTTGAATCAACGATATCCAAATAATCTAGCGAAACTGTTCTTAATGCTTCTTCGATAAGCTTCCCTAACAGCTTTGACCTCGATTCAAAGCTGTCGTCTAATTCGGAAAGTTCAAACTTTACTGCTTGAAGAATACTGCCAAAGTCGCAGTATCTGGGCACACTAGTCACAGCATGGAAAAGCGATCTGCTTCTTTCCGATTCGCTAATGAGTAACTCCATAGAGTGCACGCCCATCCTAACGCTTACCCCTTTCTCCTGATTTATCTCGTTTCTAGATCTGGCATGATGTACTATTGTAGCTAGAGTTCTCAGAATGAATATAGGAATAAAAACCTTTGATGAATTTAAGCCTCGCGTCTCCTGTAGTATAATCATGATCTCGTCCTCCAAGCTAACTGGATAGTGTGTCTTTATATGGCTTCTCAGACGATCGGAAAGGGGTTCAATTATCCTGCCCGAATGAGTATAATCGGTCGGATTTGCCGTTGCAAAAATGCTGATGTCTGGTCTAAACGTAATTGGATATGATCCCGTTGTAAACTTTCCTTCCTGTAATACGCTGAGCAGCGCCACCTGCTTTCTGGGATCTAGTACAGGAAGCTCATCTATGCACATCATACCATGGTGCGCTTGAAGTAGATAGCCTGGAGTGTACGATTCGATGTCATAGATTTCAATGCCTTTCTTAGCGATCCTCATTACATCCACCTGTCCTACCAAATCCTTAACTGAGACGTCAGGAGTAGCGAGAAAGTATCGGTAGCGATGGATACCTTCCACCCATTTTATGCGAGTGTCCATCTTGTTATTTCTTATCGTCTTCTCGCACTCAGTTGAGACATCAAAATCAGGGCTCGTTTTTAGGATCTCTTCGTCGGAGAGCATTGCCACAAGGTGATCTTCTAAGATACTTGTAGGAATATCGTTCATAACAGATCCTTCAACGACTGGGATAGGGGAAAGCAAGTGTTTCGCAACACTTTCTGCAATTCGAGTCTTTGCTTGGCCAATCTCCCCGATTAACAGAACGTCGTGTCCTGCCAATATAGCTCGAATCAAAGACGGAAGAACATCTAATTCGTAGCCAATTATCCCAGGGAACGGCGTAATGCCATTCTTTAATCTTGCAACTAAATTTCTCCTCATCTGGTCCTGAACTGAAATGGATTTGTAATTGATTTCTAACAGATCCCGCAACCTATTCAGCTGCTTAAAATTATCGGGTAGTCCAGCCATTATCTCGGTGTAATTAGGTGCCGTTGCGTAGGAATGATGGACAGCCTTCTTTACTTTCTCCTTTGAATCCAATTCAATTCGCGAATTCAGATACAATTGGCTTGTATTTAAGAAACGCTTGATTAGCTCGGGATTACGAGCTAATTGTTTAAAAGATCATTTGACAGGTTCATGGGTACCGTATTTAAAGTCGATGCAAGAAGGGGCTATGTAGCTTCTACAGAGCCGCAAGAAGGCTAATCCCAGCGCGCATTTTTAGGATCTTAGCATGGTTTTTATTTAGGAACGAATACGCATTCAGTGCTTGTCGAGTAGCGAATACAAACACATACTAAGAATTGCAGGCAAAGACATTGATGGTAGCAAAAAGTCTATTGTCGCGCTTAGTACTATCAGAGGATTGGGTTATAACTATTCTCAAGTAGTTTTGCAATCGCTCAACATCAGTCCGTCGATAAGAGTTGGATATCTTACAGAGAATGAAATACAGGAGATTGAGGATGCGGTTAGAAATCCATCAAAAATCAAGATGCCTTCGTGGTATCTCAATCGACGGGCAGATATGGATACAGGTTCTGACACTCATCTTATCACATCTGATCTAGAATTTACTATCACAAATGATATAAATAGGGAGAAAAGCGTGATGAGCTGGCGCGGTTACAGGCACATGTTTGGATTAAGGGTCAGGGGACAGCACACGAGAACATCAGGGAGAAGGATGGGCGCAGTTGGCGTTAAGAAGAGTGGTAAAGCATCGCCTGCCTCCACTTCGAAATGACTGAGAATTTTAGGGTAGATGAGTAATGGGAGATCCTCGAAAGGCAAGGAAAACCTTTAGCAGGCCCAGAAGAATTTGGACATCTGATCAACTTAGCGCGGAGCTCTATATCATTGGATCATATGGACTCCGAAATAAGAGAGAATTATGGAAAGCTCAAACCGAGGTTGCGGGGTTTAGAAACCAAGCAAGGGCTCTGCTTGCCCTACCAACTGAGAGTAGACATCAACAAGAGATAAAGCTTCTCAAGTACCTTGGCCGCCTTGGTCTCATAGATGAAACAGCATCATTGGATGATATCCTAAATTTGAAGATAGAGCACTTGTTGGAAAGAAGACTTCAAACTATGATTATGAGAAAGATAGATACTAAATCACCTTATACAGCGAGGCAGATTGTCGTTCACGGGCATGTCTCGATAGGAGATAGATTTGTTAACTTGCCTGGACACATAGTAAGGAAAGAGGAAGAGAATAGGCTCCTTGTTCACGTGGAACTCTCAAAGTCATCATCACCATCATCTGCATCCGTGTCAGTTCCGAATGCGTAGTGACAAGTAAAATGGGCCTGAACTCAAATTCCTCATCCCTATTTGCAAATCTCCTTAAGTACATCAACGTGGTCGATTTTCCCATCAGCGTTCATATCGAAGCCTTGCACGACAATGGCCCACTCATGTCCGTCAGCATAATTTCTCAAAATTTGGCTCGCAAAATTTGTCAGCCCCAATACGGCTGACTTGGTACCAATAGACCTTACCCCTGCGACTATGATCACCGTATATTTCTCATCATAAGGATTTCGTATTTTGGCAATCAGACCATGATTGTCCATATTATACAACTCCCCTGTGTCTGCGGCCAGCCCAGACCAAAAGTTTGATTCATTGAACCGGATTGGAAGATATTTGTTAAATTCTGCCGTAACAATATTTGTCCCTGGGCCCCCTATACTCACGATGTTACGACCATTAATGGCTCGTTCTGCCCTTGCGTCAGAATCCAGTTTAACTATGAATTCGTCCGAGATATTGCACAAATTCCCTAGCGAAAATGCAAGCTGGATAGCATAATGTCCATCTCTTGCGGACGATTTGTATGGACCATGTGGATCCGGAGCACCTACAACAATGAGTCCGTTAAACAGATCATCTTTTATGAATTCCTTGAAGAAAACCAAATTACTTGAGTCCTCCCGGTTGTTATTTGACAGAACGCTAAACAAAGACTCTCCCCAGTCCATCTCTAAACCATATGATGGGTTGACTGTTTTGAAAAGGCGTGCTGTCCCCCCTCGGATTGTTTTGGTTCCAGATTGCTGGATCGCTCCTATGCGCTGTAGTTTTTGCATGTAGTAATAGGCACTTTGTTCGTATATCCTAAGCTCCCTTGCTACTTGAGCAGTATATTTTGGTTCAGATGATAGCAACTGCATAATCTTCCAAGCGACAGGGTTAGAAAGGACACTCATACAACTGACGTCTTTATAAACGGTTATCGGTTTGGATAACATCCTGTCACCTACACTATATAAAAGAGTCTTTTCCAACGACGGATATTGACTAAGATTACATATAAATTATGACAGGTACAAAAAAACTTTGGCCTCATTCTTAGCGTGCTTGCGTCCGAAATACTGCTATAAGATGGATTCTACACTAAATATATTAATATAACGGTCATATCCCCCTTTTGGCTATTTTTAATTATGTTATCAAAATAATTATGCGTATGTGTTCAATTATCGGGTACAAAGGTGGATCTCTCGCCGCTCCTCTTCTAGTAGAGTGCTTAAAGAAAATGGAGTATAGGGGTTACGATAGCGTAGGAATCGGAACTATTGCTGGCGGCAAAATCAGCGTCAAAAAAGGAGTGGGAAGAGTCGAAGCTGTGGATTCAAATTTACTTTTGGGAGCATTGCCTGGAACGATTGGAATAGGTCATACAAGATGGGCAACACATGGAAAGGTTACAGACAAGAATGCCCATCCCCATACGTCCTGTAACGGAGAGATTGCGGTCGTGCACAACGGAATAATTCAGAACTATTCGGAGCTAAAATCAAAGCTCATGGATAAGGGTCATATTTTCAAGAGCGAAACAGATAGTGAAGTTATCGCACATTTGCTGGAAGAAGATTATTTTTATTCGGGCGATCTGAGAGGAGCAGTACTCAATACTGCCAAGAAATTGGCTGGCGCATTTTCATTTATTGCGGCGTTTAGTGATGGGACCATTGCTGGAGCTCGATTCGATGAACCACTTATTGTGGGTATTTCAAATGACGGCTATTATATTAGCAGTGATGTTGTAGGATTTTTGAATTACACAGACAGAGCAATATTCCTAGACAATCGAGACATTGTGATCTTAAAGGGCCCTGAAATGGAAATGATTAGTTTTGACGGTGCGCCTGTTGTGAGGCCAATAACTCAAGTGGCTTGGGAGTTTGGCGGGATTGACAAGGGGACTTACGCCCATTTCACCATCAAAGAGATCAATGAACAGGTAGAGACCATTGTTAAGTCCGGAAAGGGTCAGGAAAACAGAATCGAGCAAGCCAGTGAGTTGCTCAAATCGGCTCCGTCCATATACTTTACCGGAAGTGGGACAAGCTATCATTGTGCATTAGTGGCAAAGGCCCTTCTTTCAAAGTATGGGAGAAGAAAATCAGATGCTATCATGTCAAGTGAATTCCAGTATCTTGTAAATGATATTGAGCCTGAATCTGTAATTGTTGCCATTTCACAGAGCGGGGAAACGGCAGATGTTCTAGAGGTTATAAAGAAATCGAAACCACTTGGCTCAAAGATCATCTCGATAGTGAATGTTCCAACCTCGTCCTTGGCGCGTCTGAGTGATATTTCTATTCACATGAATTGTGGGCCGGAAATTGGAGTGGCAGCAACCAAGAGTTTTACTTCACAGTTGATGATACTTTATGCCATACTAGATAAACTCTCAGGAGGAGTTATTGGATTAGAGGACCAGAGACACAGATTGCATGGTGCTGTGAAAGAATTAATCGAAAGACAGGGCATGATTGAGCGAATAGCTAACGAAATCAAGGACGTGAGAGACATCTACGTATTGGGCAGATCAATTCATTATCCCATTGCACTTGAGGGAGCCCTGAAGATCAAGGAGTTGAGCTATGTGCATGCAGAAGGAATCCCGGCTGGCGAGCTGAAGCATGGACCCCTAGCGCTCATCGACAAGAATAGTTGTATTCTGGTTCTGAACCCCCCAGATTCTACTTTTGACGATGTGAAGGCCAATGCCCACGAAATAAAGGCAAGAGGTGCATCTCTGATAGGTGTAGGAAGTTCCTCGAGTGATGTCTATGACCGATTTATAGCGATTCCTGAAGTGAATGAAGTTTTTTATCCCCTTTTGGAGGTAATACCGTTTCAGATGATAGCATATTATCTAGCACTTGAGAAAAACGCAAATCCAGACTATCCTCGAAACCTCGCCAAGTCCGTAACCGTCAAATAGGGCCGGACATGAATCGGAAACTTTGGGCAACTTAGCTTTAAATACAGATGGAGCAATTGAAGGCTATAGGGCCATGTCTGCTGTTGACAGAGAGTACGACATCATAATTGCAGGCGGAGGCCTGTCTGGCATGATTGCTGCATGTTCAGCTGCTCATTACTCATCTCAAAGGCTAAGAATCTTGGTGGTAGACAGAAATGATCTAGAATCATTAGGTAGAAAGACACTGACAGGTTGGATTTGTGGTGACGCAGTTGGTAAGAAACCGGTCGACTACATGAATAGTAGAATAAATATTAATTGGCAGTATCCTGAAATTGAACATCCCGTAAAAGGAGTTGTTGCTTATTCTCCCGATCATGAAACGAAAATTTCATTTGATGGGGAGGGATATATTCTGAATAGAAAGCTCCTGCCCCAGAGGCAAGCCAGAGACGCCTTATCAATGGGTGTTGATCTTAAGGGAAACATTGTCATTAGAGGCCTTATAACCGATGGAAATACGGTAGTAGGAATTGAAGGCGACGACTTGAAGGAGAGATCTTCGTTCAGGAAAACGTGTTCACTGGTCATTGATTGCACAGGAGTTACCTCTGTCCTTAGAACAAATCTGGCGATTAATTCCCACATCCAGAGAAAGATACTGAGAGACGACTTGGAGGCAACGGGGAGATACATATGTACCTTTGATGTGGGCATTGATGACAAAACATATTTTGACCCAGAATATTGCATAATACATCTAGACCAAAATATTGCTCCAGGTGGATACGCCTGGGTGTTCCCTAAAGGCAATTTGAAGGCAAATATCGGATTAGGGGTCCAACAAAAAGCATTAGATCAGATGAATAAAAAAAGCGGTAAAATCGTCAATCTAAAGCATTTAATAGACAATTACTTAAACTCAAATCCCGCTGTTCATAACCCTAGATTATCAGATGAGGCTCAAGATAGCGGAAATTCATGGGGGACCTGGCAGGTCTCAGTTCGCAGACAGAATGACTGCATGGTGGCTAATGGATATATGCTTGTCGGAGACTCTGCTTGGATGCCAAAACCCTTAGATGCTGGGGGAATTGGTCCGGCTATAATCGCAGCTACGCTTGCAGGAAAACACGCAGTGAATGCCATTCAGCAAGGAGATGTTTCTGAGGCAGGTTTATGGATCTATAACAAGGAATTTATAGATGAATACGGTTACAAGACGGCTGGTCTTGAGGTGTTTAGACGCATGTTGCAAGGACTTTCCAATGAGCAAATTAATTACGGGATGAAGCATTTTATCTCAAAGTTTGATGTAGAGAAAATAACTAATGGAGAACATCCAGAGTTCAGCCTTGTCGGTAAGATGGGACTTGTATTTGCAAGCTTAATGAACCAAAAGCTGGCGGCATCTTTGAAGCGAACTACAGAAGTGAATGCCTTGCTTGTCAAGCATTATGATAATTATCCGAGTACTCCCGATGGGTTTACCCAATGGCAAAATGGCCTAATGGAAATTATGGGATATTCGTCACAATGATTCGATGGCTATTAAATCTGTCGAGAAGGAAATCTTGAGCATAATTTTAGCTTTAGGTTCCTAATTGCTTCTCCAAAATATCCATTCTCTGGATAAGCAAATTCCTACTGGATCCCTCTGTGAGCGTTGATCGGGCATTTTCAATTAATAGCTTTGCAACATCCAACTTCCTCTTTATGCCAGGGACGATATTGTCATAAACTGAAAAGGGATAAATTGAACTGTAGAGATCCTCCATCAAAGCAAATAAATTCAATGCGTCTGAAGTTCGTTCAGTTCGTAAATTATCATAAATCATTCGCTTTATTTCACCTATGGAGTCCAAAAGGCCGAGAAGGTATGAGGAAGGTGCAACATTCAAATCCTCGATCCCAGCAAGACTGGTCTTTTCATACACGCATTTGAGTTGGTATGCTTCGACTAACTCCTGCTCAGCATTGATAAGATACCTCTCAAGGTCGTCACGTACGTGTGTCCTGAGAGAACCTAATTCAGCTTGAGCCTCCTTGAGGAGTTTGGCTGCTTCCTCAAACTTCCCTCGATGCAATGCCATAATAGATTTGCTGCATTTCATGATAACACCTCTTGTCCCTTTAATTAGTACCTCCCGTCTATGTTCAACATCATCTAGGTCTAATGAAATATTCTTCAATGTAGCCTTTACATTTTCAGCTGTCATAACCATTATTTTGTAGCATTAAGATAAACGGTCTAATAACCTCTTTTGTGCTAAAGCAAATAATGGGGAACATTTTACTAATCGTTGTATGAGCGCACATAAAAAAGAAGAGAAGGAGAGGGTGAATCTCGAAAAATTGACAAAGACCATCTCAACTTTAGATGCAATAGTTAAGAATAGGGATATACAAAGAAATACTAGAAATCACGTAAAGGATGTTTTGGGAACTTTGAAGGATGAGAAATCTGGTACTATTACAGTAAGGGCAGCTAATGCCGTGAGTATGCTTGATGGACTTACTCAAAATAGACAGATGGAATCTCACATAAGGACAATGCTCTGGCAAGTAGTTTCCACTCTTGAAAGTATCAGGGAATAAAGCAACGGAGGATGGCCCGTCACACTGAGATTCTGGCTCATTTCATATAGGCGAATGAGTTAAATGGTAGAATAGTGAGAGCTCACCTAAGGTCCAAAAATGTGGTTGTAAGGGAGTATCTGGAGGTATCTAAGCCAAGGATCGTAGTGGTTCTTGTTATTACGGCAGTAACCTCTATGCTCGCAGCAAGTAGATTCGATAATACACCCGAGGTGGGTTGGGATATCTCAATGTGGAACCTTCTTTTCCTGATTATATCTGGGACCTTGGCATCAATGGGCTCCAGTGCTTTGAATCACTATTACGACAAAGATATTGACAAAGCCATGGACCGAACATCCAAAAGACCGATTCCTTCGGGTAAATTACCTGCACAGAAGGTATTATTGTACGGCCTAATCATTTGTGCAGTTTCGGTCTCACTCGCAGCACTGACATTAAATTTGGTTACAGCAGCCATGATCGCTTTGGGTATATTCATCTATGTGATAGTATATACAGTTTGGCTCAAGAGGATTAATCCATCCAACATCGTAATCGGCGGTTTTGCTGGAAGTGCTGCTTCTTGGGCAGGGTGGTCTGCTGCAACAGGGTCTATAGACCTGCTCGGATTTTTGGTAGGATTATTGGTATTCCTATGGACGCCTGCGCACTTTTGGTGTTTGGCTATCAAGGCTAGGGAAGAATATGTTACGGTAAACGTTCCGATGCTGCCTGTATTAGTTGGAAACCAGAAGACTGCAACCTATATTTTTTACAATACCGCACTTTTGCTCCCTTATTCATTAGCTCTCTATTTCTTTGGGCTAGGAGTATTGTATACAATTATAGCAGCTATCGCTGGTTCGTTGATGCTAATTTACCATTATAGATTATCGAAAGAACCGACCCCGGAATTTGCTTGGAAGGCCTACAAGGTTACCGCGCCCTACTTAGTTATCATATTTGTCGGCATTGCCTTTGACGCCTTATTTTACGTAAGGTTCTGATTCATACAATAAGCATATAGAAAATCTCGAACCTGGCAGGCATTTCATATCTACGCCTGCACCACCATCACATCTTCGTCACACGGTCTTTCTTGGGTACTCGCTCCAGGGATCTGGATTTTCCGCATAGAAATATTCCAGGCTCATAAATGTGAATGGCTTACAAGAATTATGATATGCTAAAATAGGTATACCAAGGGCAATATTTACTTTATCTGCACTGATCTTCTGCTCATAGCTACGACCTCAAACTGTCCAACGCCTTCAGTTCTCCCAAGGAAATCCTCAAGTTTATCCATCTGACCCTCACTATCATCCAAAATAAAATCAATTAATAGTGAAAATAATCCAAATGCAACAGGCTCTTTGGAAACTGCATTCAATTCCATTCCCGTAGGAACTGTTTCTGATATAGACTTGGAAACCTCGTCTAGATTTGTTTCTGCATCAGATGGTAAAATTTTGACACGGACGACTAGTTTCGACATTTCCAATTAAGGTCCTTCGAATCCGCATCCTACGCACTTGTACATCCTAGCGAATTCTCTACAGCTTTCACATCTCCAAACTAGCACATAACCACAACTGGGGCAATAAAATTTAACACATTCATCGTTTGGCATTATAGGACGAGCACATGACGTGCATACAGGCAATTGTAACGAAGTTGGCATTAATATCTTGTAGTATGGTTTCACCATAGGATTTATATCTTGCTCACTCCGCCCTCCTCAATCTACTTTCCAGGAGACCCTTAACTATACTTGAGGTAGACTTTACATTGAGAATTAGTGAAAGGGGAGCCGAATGAAAGTCGAATTCCCCATCTTGAGAAATTCGCGCTATAGTTGGCCGGGAAACCGTGGAAAATAGTTCATCGATCGCCTTGTTGTCCAAATGTTCGAATATCTTCCTAGCAAGTATCAACTTTTTGAATTCGAACCCAAATATAGAGTGCCATTCGCTAGGATAGTTTTTAAGAAATAAGTCATCTTCTTGCTCAATCGCCTCAACAATTGCACGGCCCGCAAGTATACCCCCCATTCCTGAACTTAGAATACCCCCCGCCGTTGTAGGTTTTGTTTGCCCAGCAGCGTCTCCTACGATCAAGAACCTGCGTCCATCGATAAAGCGCCTTATTGGTCCCGATACATAAATTGGGGCAAATATCTTTCTTGAAATCGAATATGTAGAACCTTTTGATTCGAGAAATGAATTAATGGCATTCACTATATTGATGTCTCTACCTGCTACACCTATTTTCGCCTTGTTATCTCCTAGCGGAATTATCCAAGCGAAAAAACCCGGATATTTATCTGTATCGAAATAGAGCTCCACAGTATCAGGTTCTATCCACGGAGCGAACACTTCATACTGGCCTGATGGCAATATCCCCGTTCTATGTTTTCTTATTAGTGATGACAATCCTCTTGCATCCACAAAAAATTTACAATAAACTGTCCCTTCAGTGGTGCTCACAGCATAAGTATACCCATTTCCGGCTTTGTGAGATTGATCTTCATCTAGTTTAGGATATGTTGAGACTGACTTCATGGAATTCATTGTTGTTATTTCAACACCAAGTTCTTGAGCTTGAAAAGCAATCTGCTTATCTAATTCCCTCCTGTCGATGGCCACCACATCCTGGAGTTTCGCATCAATTACAAAGGAGGAACATCTTGAGCATATTTTGGCTCGTGTAATGTGGTTTCTAAACGTTCTATGTGATGGGACGATGCCTAGCTTTCGCAAGCCACTGAGGCTCACTAACCCTCCACAGTGTTCCGGAGTACCGATTTCGTGGTCAGCTTCCAAGACTTTGACTGAAATCGACGACTTACCTATTTCTCGAGCTGTCAACAATCCAGAAAGACTTCCACCTGCTACCACCACGTCGTACTTGACTCGGTTCATTACCTCGTATTGGAAATAAATAACTCGATTTATTAATGAAGCTAAGGTCGAACGAACAATTGGAATTCAAACAGGTAATCGTAGTGAGGAAAGAGCTTCGAATGGGTATCGGTAAGTTAGCTGCCCAGGTTGCTCACGCTGCTGTCTCTGGCGCAGAGCAAGTAATGACGACTAATCCTTCATGGTTTATGAAATGGTTTAACTCCGGCCAGGCTAAAATCGTTGTTAAAGTCCATTCTCTCGAGGATTTACACAACATAAAGTGGAAGGCACAAACCTCAGGTCTTCCGGTAGTTCAGGTACAAGATAGGGGGTTAACACAAATCCCCGAAGGGACCACAACATGTCTTGGAATTGGGCCAGCCCCATCCCCACTAATCGATCGAATCACAAAGGATCTGAAACTATTGTAGAGTTGAGACAACAACCCGAGTCGAATTCGATGCCGGTTTCAATTAACAACCTGTCCACTTCTTTTAAGGCAACATGATACACGCGATTAGATTACCGATAGCAAAGGTATATAATCATTGGGAACTACACATCAGCTATTTTTCTAATTCGCGATATCCATGATGATTCATCGTCGTTCTTGATGTTCCATCTGTTGTTTTCAGGTAGATACTTTCTCCCCCTACCTTGATCTAGGGGTTTATGTCCATTTTCAAATGTCTTACTTCCTACAGGACTTATTTCTTCATCACTGTCTATTTTCCGCCTGTTGAACTTCGAGCCCTCTGAATTAGCTTCTATAGGTATAGTACGAGATAATTTCACATCATGATAAGAACTTGGATCAACTTGACTAGTGCTAATTCGAGAATCGAATTGCTGCTCTGAATGATTCGTCGTAGAATCTGAAAAGCCCTCTTTAAGCAATTCCATTTTACCTGTCAATTGTCCCTTTCCAAATTCAGAAAAACCATGTTCCTGGAGGAATCTCATGTATTTCATTATTATACCAAAGTCCGCGAGCCTCCTGCTCGCTTCTTCTGATGCAAAAACGCTCATTAAACCATGAACGCATCAAGCAACATAAATATACAAAAGTTCATCGCAATTGCTAAGCAGCAGCAATAAAGCTGATAATGCCTGCAAATACTCCTTGAAAAGGTCCTCGAGTTTTGAATGCTCTCGTCATGACTCAGCATCAGAAATAATTGTTTGATAACCGACGACTTGATACGATGGATTTATTAACATGCGACCATCGTAGTCAATAGAGATCCATGTCTGGCTTTCGAATCGACAAGGACTCTCTAGGAGAGATTATGGTCCCCTCTGGCGCATATTATGGCCCTTTTACTGTAAGAGCCAGCACTCAGTATAATATTACAGGACAAAGATCACACCCGGATTTAATTAGAGCATATGCTATGATCAAGAAGTGTGCGGCTTTATCCAATTGCGAACTGGGAGCCATTTCTGAGGAAGTTTCAAGCGCAATCGTAAAGGCTTGCGATAGATTACTTTCTGGCGAGTTCTTAGATCAGATTATCATTGAACCAATTAATTCAGGTGCTGGAACAGCTTTTAACATGAACATTAACGAGGTAATCGCAAATATTGCGCTAGAAACTATTGGCGAAGAGAGAGGGAAGTATGAGATAATCAACCCTAATGATCACGTAAACATGTCCCAATCAAGTAACGATACATTCCCCACTGCAATGCATCTGTCGATATTACTGGGTCTAAATAATTTCCTGCAGGCCATTGATCTATTAATTAAATCTCTGAAAAACAAGAGTGTAGAATATAAAGATATGATGAAAATTGGGAGGACCCACTTGATGGATGCACTTCCCATCACGCTGGGGGATGAATTTAGCGGATATTACTCTTCAATTGAAACTGCAAGGCAGAAAATAATGCAAGCATCTGAAAACCTGTATGCTGTTGCCTTAGGAGGTACGGCCGTGGGTAGTGGCGCTAATTCGCCAGCTGGATACCGAGCAGTATCGATTCGCCATCTTAGAGACATATCACGACTAAACATTATATCATCTGAAAACTTTTACTTTGCTCTCCAAAGTCGATTTGACGTCACATGTTATTCTTCGTCGATCAGGAACCTCGCGGTTGAACTAATCAAGCTAGCTAACGATGTCAGGCTAATGGCGTCTGGACCTACTGCTGGATTCGCAGAAATAGTCATCCCAGCTGTGCATGCAGGTTCTTCGATAATGCCAGGCAAAATTAACCCTTCTTTGGCCGAGTGTCTCAACATGATTTGCTTTAACGTTATTGGAAATGATTTGGCGGTAACGATGGCATCCCAAGCGGGTCAGTTTGAGTTGAATGTTATGCTCCCAGGGATGTTGAAATGGGTTTTAGATTCTATGGATATGCTCAGGAACTTTCTCCCAGTATTCACAGCTAATTTTATCGAAGGCATTCAAGCAAATGTAGATAAGCTTTCTAGGTATGTGTATAGAAGCCCGGTACTTGTCACTATTCTAAACCCTTACATAGGTTATGTAAAGGCATCCGAAATTTACAAGAAAGCATTGGAAACAAACAGGGATGTGAAGGACATAGTAATAGAAGAAGGCTTAATGAAGGCTGAAGATGTGGAAAGAGTGTTCTCACGTTCCAATCTCATTGGAAAAAGGGAGTAAACACGTCATTGGAAAAACAAAGCTATAGGTACGGCATAAATTTAGAGGCGCCCTCCTAATTTCATCTCGACGTTATCGTATTTGTTATTTCTACTACTTCATTAAGGCCATTATATATTTGCAAAAATTTCTTACCCTTATCTGTAACCTTATATTTTCTTTGAGTATCCGAAAACTCGATAAGACCATTTACCGATAAAAGAGTTAGATAATCTTTAAGATGATGATATGACAAAAATGACCTGTACATGATCTTTTTTTGAGATGCACCACTTTCATCCGACGAGTTCTGAAGAATTAGTGCAATAATTTCTAACCTATTCCTATGCTTCATCAATTGCCGTACGCCATAACTTTGAATAAAAGGGGCGCGACTGAGTATTATGGTATTGTTTTTTTTTAGATTAATGTAAATGTTTTCTTCTGCTGATTCTAACGAATAAAGGTTTGATATCATGGTACTGGTATAATGGCTTGACTGATATTGTTGCACAAACTAGTTGGAGAGTTGATATATCAGATGAGCCAGGCATCTTCTGCGAACTCGAATAACAAAACATGGTGATATCTAATTGCAATACACCATTTCATCTCATCTGCATTTTACCATGAATAATTTACACTAGTTTAGTTTTATTAACTAAGTGAATGTATTACAACTATGGGCGGGAAACTAAATGACATTCGAGAGACTTCTTCGAATGCGATACAGATAATTCGAGACCTCAAAAATCCAGAAGTACATGAATCTTTGAATAGAATGAAGGATATCACAGCTACAGTTAGAGAGATAGTAGAGTCCTTCAAGGATCCTTCAATGGTCAAAAACATTGAAAATTTTAGGCTTACATTGGAGTCGATCGAAAGGATTTCTTCGAAAATAGATAGTCTGCGTAGCGACACTCAGAATTCAGGCCTGATGGATGAAATCTCGAGCACTATAAGAGGATGCAGAATTGCACTAGATACTCTTAACAGCGAGGGGGGCACTAAGGAATTGGTTAGCGCATCGAAAAATTTGATTTCGGAAATTAGTTCCACGGTATTGGAAATAAAAGAGCTCTTGCATAGCATCAGAAGTACAAATGGGACTGCGGATATTGCAGGAATAGTAGACGATGTTAAAGAAATTCGTAATTATGCAAAATCAGTTCATGAGGACTTTAAATGATAATACCAATTGATCTTACTGAGCTTTCGGGCGTGATGTTGCAATTGAGTTTGAAATGAAGCAGACTACGTTTCATCGAATGCGATGAGAAGTCGGTTTATTAATGACTCAAGACCTACGTATCTCATCAGAATTAGGGATATCTCTGACAGTGGGTCTTTTCCTTTAAACCCTTCATCGAACTTAAGTTCTATTTCTCCTTTGCTTGATTTAAGATAGGCTGTTATTAGTGAGTAATATCCACTCTCCTTATCCGATCTTTCCAAGTATTGTCTGAGTTCAACTCTTTCAATGGATATGTTGTCGACTGATAAAGAAATGCCTTCTATTAGGACTACTTTGTCTATTGGTGCATTTGATATTCTAAGCCTTTCGACGTCTGTCTTGATATCCAGACTAATCACTGATACTCCAGGAACCTTATCCATTCTGGGAACCATAAGTTTACTTCGGCTATTCCTATCGCTTTAGACAATGAGGTAGGAGAATTATAATAGACATTATCAGCACCTATTTCGTGACTCATTAGGGCATTGATTTCATCGATTGACGATACTTTTCCTACATATCTGTTGGCAACAAAATCTCGGTGCTGTGTGTAAAGTCCAACTTGTCTACCATCAATTGTCGGTGGATAGCTAACCACGACAATAATCTGCTTCGCCCCCGCTTTCTTCAGATAATGAATCGTTTCCTTGACCGTAGCGCCAGTCTGAATGGTACCTTGGATTGTTCCAATGCTCTTATCTACGACCAAATTCTCTACAACAAATTTCAAGGATTTACTAGTTGTTAATAGTTTGTACTTGCTAACTTCCTCTGAAAAGTCGATCATGTGATCGGAATCGTCATATCGATCCTTTATGACACCCTCACCTATTTCAAACATTTTATGATTTTTTTGATACTCCAAGCTAAAGCCTAAACCCATAGGTCTCGTGTAGTCGGGTTCAGCAAATGCAGATTCGATCTGGAATCTTCCTGAAAGAAACTTCGACTGCTCTCTTCCTATATTTTTTCTTATTTCATAAATACTCTTGCCGTTTACGATGGATGCCACATTCGATTCCCTGATAAATTCGAAAGGGTCTACTACCATATTGGGTGATAGTTGCGTTGTCAATGTGACAGGACCAGATTTTCTATCCAGTTTTAATAGTTCCCCTGGAGCCACGTCTCTGAATGTGAGATCGATTAGCGAAATCCGTAAAGAGTTTTCTGATGCAATCACATGCAAAGTCCCTTTTCTGGTACTTCCTAGCACTAGAGGTTTGAACCCCGTGCTATTTCGATATGCATAGATGTTGTCATCCACCCGTACGAGTATATTTCCTCTCAAGTGTCGATCTAAAAAGTCGGTAGCTTTAGGAGGATCACGATTTTTGGTCAGAAGTGTCTTGAAAACGCAATAGATTTGATACAGAGGATCACTATCCCTTGCCCCGCCTATCATGGGATGCAGGTATAATTTTTCGGTATCTACTAAGAATCCATCCAGGGCGATTTGGCTGTGTTTAAAGCCACTTGACTCCGGCCGCCGCTTAGATAGAAATCCGATTCCGTCATATCCGATGAGTTTACGCTCTTTTACAATTCTGAAAATCTTTTCTTCGTAAGGCAAGGGGCCAACACCTTCAGCAATATTCTTGCCTACCATTAATTTCCAATAGGCCTTGCCTCTGTGCTGGAGCATTCGCATACAATGGGCCAGAATATAGACAACGTTTTTTGCTCTTTTATTTTCAGCGTCTGAAACCGCGACAATTCCGGCCAAATCAGATTCTCTCCTAAAATGCTTCATAAAATCTCAGTAAGTATTTAAGGTTAGTGCCAGATTTGATTGAATGTTAAGGTCAAAGTACAAACAAAAAAAGTCCAAAGCACAGTTTGTTTGATTTTAGTGGAATGTGAAGTATGTCTATATATAATAATATCTAACATCTGGACATAATTGTTAATAGGGATTATTGGTAAATCAAATGTGGGTAAGTCTACATTCTTTAATGCTGCTACAAGCCAAGGAGTTCAAACTGCTAACTTTCCATTTACAACAATAGAGCCGAATATTGGTGTAGCATATGTAAGGACAAAGTGTGTATGCAGAGAATTCCAGGTTCGGGATAATCCATTGCATTCGATGTGTATAGACGGCAGCAGATATATTCCTATCAGAATACTGGATATAGCAGGGCTTGTTCCAGATGCCCACAAAGGCAGAGGTTTAGGAAACCAATTCTTAGATAGTGCGAGGGAAGCTGATGCTCTGGTGCATGTCGTAGACGCAGCTGGGAGTACAGATTTGGATGGACGCGCGGTAAGCCCGGGAACCGGAGATCCAATGCGAGATGTAGAATTCGTTTTAGAAGAATTTGACATGTGGTTGGTTACAAATCTGAAAAAAAACTTGGAGAGGACTTCAAGAGATTTGCAGAGAACCCCAGATAAAACATCAAAGATACTATCAAGACTACTTTCAGGATTGTCGGTGAAGGAAAATCAGATAATTACTTCGATGAATGAAACAAGACTTGATGATAAGAAGGTATCTTCGTGGTCTCCCTCTGATTTATTGTTGTTCTGTCAAACATTAAGGAAGTTGGCAAAACCGATGTTGGTCGCTGCTAACAAGGCAGATTCCATAACAGCTGAATCGAACTTGTTAAGACTTAAGAGCCTCGACAGTGAAGTCATCCCCTGCATTTCCGAGGCCGAAGTCATGCTTAAGATCGGATCAAAAAAAGGGATGCTACGGTACCTTCCTGGAGACAGTTCATTTGACATCAACCCAAAAGTGTTACTTCGGGAAGACCAAAAGAGAGCATTGCTGAAAGTTCGGGCAGTTCTAACCAAGTATGGTTCAACGGGTGTTCAGCAGATTTTGAATAGGGTATGTTTCGGACTACTTGGGATGATCGTTATCTATCCTGTTGAGGACGAAAACAAACTAATAGACAAGAAGGGGAATGTTCTTCCTGATGCTTATTTGTTACCAAAAGATTCTACTGCGAAGGAACTTGCCGGAAAGGTGCATGAACAATTGGGCCAAGGCTTCCTTTACGCTATCGATGTCAGATCTAAACAGAGAGTAGGAGCAGAGTACAAATTAAGGGATAGAGATGTGATCAAAATAGTTTCGACGACTAGCAGAAGATAGGAGATAAGGATTCTCTTTGTTAGCCTTAGGAATAGAAAGTACGGCTCACACTTTCGGCTGTGCTATAGCAGAAATGAAGGAGGAGAAGAAAGGATCTTTTAGAATATTGTCAGATGTACGCTCGTCTTACAGGCCTCCAGAAGGTTCCGGTATACACCCAAGAGAGGCATCAAGACATCACGCTAATGTGTGCAGCAGAATCTTGAAGGAAGCGATTTCGCGTTCGTCTGTAGAGATGGAACGAATAGATATAATTGGCTATTCCGCAGGTCCCGGACTGGGGCCATGTCTAAGGATAGGAGCTGTTCTAGCTCGCCTCCTGTCCACATACTATAGAAAACCCTTGGTGCCTGTCAATCATGCATTAGCTCACATTGAGCTTGGGGCCTGTCTGACAGGTGTTAGTAACCCTTTAGTCGTTCTGGTTTCGGGCGGTCACACGATGATTCTCTTGTTTTTTAACAAGAGGTGGAGAATATTCGGAGAAACCTTGGACATCACCATAGGTCAACTACTTGATCAATATGGGAGGTCACTGGGTTTTTCATCCCCTTGTGGATCGATGATTGAAAGATTAGCAAGCAACTCCAGTAAAGAGTATTCCTGGATACCGTACACGATTAAAGGAAATGACGTTTCATTCAGCGGGTTGCTTACAGCAGCGATAAAACTTACCAAGGATGGGAGATTTGATGTTGGCAATACATGTTACTCTCTACAAGAAACGGCATTCGCAATTTTAGCCGAGGCCACTGAGAGAGCTATCTCATTCACTAACAAAGAAGAAGTAATAGTGGTTGGAGGAGTAGCGGCTAATAGACGCCTAGCAGACATGTTAAATTATGTTTGTTTAAGACACGGTGCTAAACTGCATATCTGTCCAATCCATTATGCGGGAGACAACGGCGTCCAAATTGCGTTAACGAGCTTAGTTGATCATGTACATTCGAAACTAAGTGTAGCGCCAGAAAATGGGTTTATCGATCAAGCATGGCGTTTGGACTCTGTGAATGTAACGTGGAGATAATTAAGGCCAATTAAATACGTTTGGCTTCGTTAACTTGATTCATTATTTCTTCGGCCCAATGTCCTGTATTTAGAACGCCGAACTTGTAAGACCGATCACTTAATTCGACGACGACTTTTGCTATGATAAAGCCCTCCGACCTCGAAGCTGAAATCTTTTCCAGTGGAATGTCGAGGAGTACCTCCTCAGTCTTTTTGCTCAACGTTGTCATTCTACCTTCTGTCTTTTCGAAAATGAGTCGTTGGTTTGTCAATGTCAATATCCCATTCTTCAATTTATCCTCAGCACAGTCTTCTTGTATAATCAGTTTTTCTCCCGGTCTTGGTACTGCCCCACTCACACTTTTATGAGATTGCTCCAATTTATATTACTATTGTCGAACAAACTTCCGATCCTACTCAAGAAAGGGTCTGAGGCAGATCTTTTTCTAATTGATTGGTATGGTAAGCGAGCACTATCAAAACTGAGGACTGAAAGATCTTATCGACATCCTATTTTAGACAGGGAGTTGAGACATAGAAGAACAATTCGTGAGGCCGAGATGCTCTCGAAGGCCAAAGAGGCATGGATTAGATCTCCGTATGTATATTTCTTAGATACGCACCGAAATGAAATAATTATGGAATACATCGAAGGTGTAAATTTGAAGACCGTCTTTTCGGCCAACATGGCATTAAAATTAGGAGAATGCATAGCAAAACTTCATTCCAAGAACATAATCCATGGAGATATAACTACGTCTAACTTTCTTCTTGAAGGTGACCCTCAGGATAGTCATACTGAACTCGCAATAATTGATTTCGGTTTGTCTTTCTTTTCTCAAAGACTGGAAGACATGGCATCAGATCTGCGGATGCTCAAGGAGGTCCTAAATAGCGTGCATTATGAGATATTTGATCAAGCTTTCTCGAATTTCTCTGAGGCGTATTCGTCATTCAGTCCCTCCGAAAGAGGGAGAAAGGTATTACGAAAGGTTGACGAAATACAGAGTAGGGGAAGATATTCACGCATTGCGAATTCCTCTTAGCATTGCTTTATACTATCACTTAGCATTTTGACTATTAGTATTGGAATAATAAGGACCTCTGATTCTCATGTAGTATCTCAATTTGGGACGGGCTAAGATCAATAAAATTTATTTTGCAAGTTCAAATTCCAACAAGTACAGAGAAATTGAGCCGATATTAAGCAAGTATGGAATAGTCTCTCACTTTGTCAGAATATCAATCCAGGAAATCCAATCCGAATCACTATATAAAATAGCGAAGGCCAAATCGACCAGTGCATTTGAATATCTCAAAGGGCCAGTCATCATTGAAGATGACGGATTCTACATAAGTTCATTGAAGGGTTTCCCAGGACAATATTCATCATTCATTTACAAAACCCTAGGCAACGAAGGTTTGTTGAAACTAATGAAAAATAAGACAAATCGAAAAGCGTATTTCGTTTCAGTGATCGCATACAATGATGGACACACCCTAAAATTGTTTACTGGCAAGACACAAGGATTGCTAAACAGATCCGCTACTAATGGTGGCTGGGGCTTTGATCCCATTTTTGTTCCGAAAAACACTAGTAAGACGTACGGAGAGTTAAGCCAAGTGAATAGAAAGTCCTTATTTTCTCATCGCTACAAGTCTATAGGGAAGTTTTCAAAGTGGTACATGAACACTGCAAGCTCTTTGTAAGTCCAAGACCTTAAGCTTGTAAGTAAAGTAGACAAACAAGGACTTACCTCGCTCAGTGATTTTTCGATAATTAATAAGTCGGATCGTCAGTCCCTCATGTATAAGCGGTTGTAACGCCATAGGATTTTTGCATAGTTGTATTATCTGAAGATCTTCAAATGCAGCAACAACAAGTAGATATGTGTCCTTGCTATGGAAGACAAATTGAATCCTCCACATAGCACCTCTTCTCAGCCACTCTTCACGGTGTAACGGATACACTAGAAATAGAAGCAGTTCCCTCGAAGTCCAGCACCAGACAGTCTCTCCAGATAAACTCCTGCAACTCCCTGGCCTCTCCAAAACAGAAGTTATATTTATCAAAGTGGGTATCAAAACCACAAACATTCAACATCTTTGTCATCTCTGGTGGTTTTACATTCAGCTATAACCATGGCAGTAGGCAGTGAGCTGTCAAATATTGAATACAAACTGCCATGTAATAACAACACTAAAAAAATTATTGGAGTTGGATCCAAATGTGTTACACTCGCTCAGTCTCAGTCGAATGTCTGTTGTGCAGTTATTGCTACTCCGTTCTCGTCACCCTGGATTTGAGAATTGGAGTTCTGACATCCAACGGAAACTGAGAGGTTTACAAGGAGACACCTTGAGACTACAGTCTAAATACTTCGTTACTGGTTGCAGATCTTTGTCTACTTTAAGACGGAAATCAGTGATATTCAGGCCACTCACTTGAGACCTTGAACATGCACGGAACATGCAATATAAGTAGTGTTGTGGAAAGGACTAGTTGTCATCGCGATCGTAATTTTCACTCAATTCCCCATCTTGAGAATCACTTGATTCGTTATTCTCAAGATTCTGTGGGACATCATTTATGGTGATGTCAACCTCATCCGACGAAATTTGTGTTCCAGCAGCGAACACGATAAACTTGAAGGTTAATTTTGAATCCTTATCTACCGCTGGTGCCTGGAAGCTAATTTGTTTTGCATTCTTCTGTCCCATAAATACTTTCAAATCACCACCTACCTGTCTCCATTCATATGATAACTGAGTACTATTTGTAGAGGTAGAGTCTCCACTGAGAGTAACCTCCATACCTTCGTTTACAATTTGATCAGCTCCAGCCATGGCCCTTATAGAAGTGCTATTCACGGCTCCCTTCCCGTAGAAGTTGGAAACATCCATTGTTTGTGATTGGTTTTCAGGTGGAGTAGTTAAGGTATTCGCGCTTGGAGACCCAGTGAAGTTAGATTCAGATGAGTCAGGGATTTTCACATTTGATGGCACCGACACGGTCTCGTTATGTGAGCCCTCCTCAATCGTGGTTTTCTTATTTTCAATCACAGGAAACAAATCTTGAACTGGCAGGACAGTATCATCTCTATCATCATCGGACGTGACACGAGGTGATGGGGTAGGAAATATTAGGGGAATATCGTTGTTTTCTTCACCCCTGGACTCGCGTTGCTCGATGATTTCCTTCGAAACTTGATTGGACGGGTAAGACTCACTTGGAGGGATTATTACAGGTGGCGAGGTACTATTATCCGAAGACTCACTTGAGCTGGTTGCATTAGGTATTATTACGGAATCATTAACAGGAGAAGAATCAGGCATGTATGACTCTTGACTTCC
>Ga0307434_1000316_pt1 | contig 37226 bp, 37 predicted proteins | sample SalMarWE160220MG_FD_202156 | JGI IMG/M metagenome (GOLD analysis project Ga0307434, IMG submission 202156) | Salt marsh sediment microbial communities from the Plum Island Ecosystem LTER, Massachusetts, United States - WE1603-220 | ecosystem: Environmental > Aquatic > Marine > Intertidal zone >... | reverse complement strand
TGGAAAGATGCCGGAGCGAGTTGCGTTCTGGCCTTGCGAACATTGAAGCTCACTACGGGCCGTTGGCAACAGTTCTGGAACTATGTAATGAGACATGGATGCACACTATGTTAAGCGAGCACCCATATTCATCATCGGCAAATTGGCTTTGTTTTTTCAAATTAAGCTCGAATTTTTGTCGTTTTCTACTCATTTTCACCTTTTTTTATTCTATATTTCTCAATTCTAAATTCTCAATTCCACTTACGGCATACTACATACGAAATACGAATTCGTTAAGTATTATACGAAAAATTACACATAAAGGCGGGCAAATTTCAGAAAAATCTCCGATACACGGCGTTCTTATAACTACCACGAAGGACATATCCCTATGGGACAGGAAGAACGCAATGCAATCAGACAATTAATCAATTATCATTTCCTTGGCCGCTGATTATTGAGTAAATTCTGAATTCTTGCTCCTCAGTAAGGAGTCCTAAAGACTGAATTCTTGCTTTTTCTTCTTTTTTTCAGAAATATCGTCCCCTCCGGTGAAAAAAAAGGGCTGATTATGGGCTGTTAAGGGCGATTTGCTGAAAAAGTTTACATTTATTGGATTATATTGTAAAATCGTTAGCAATATTTAGCCCGTGAGATACGCTGTAATAAATAGAAGGGCCGAATATGTGCTATAACTGTCATGTACCGGATTTTGGCCGAAGGTGTTTGTTCTGGACTGGGACAACGGGTACAACGGGAAACAACAACCTTGAGCGAGCGATAAGAAGCGGAAGTAAAGAAGCGAGTTTTAGGGAGTCAAATGGATTATTGTGGGGAAAATGTACCGGACATGCTACGTAGAAAACATTAGTCTGGTGTATGTCATTGCGAGCGTAGCGAAGCAATCTCAAACGCAACGATGGATTTTTCTCCGTATGGAGTCCCAAGGACTGCTTATAACGCAGGAAGATTGCCACGGCCCTTCGGGCCTCGCAATGACAGATTGTGGAATTTTTCTACAGAGCATACCGGACAACTTTAATTCTCTCCAGTTTGAAAGGAGGTGATTGCTATGGAAGTTTAAATAATTTGACTTAGAGATAAATGCAGGAACGATTACAAATATGGATAGAGAATATATTACCAAGGGAGAGTCAATCATGAGTAAACAAATCTACATATTATTCATTGCGTCTGTTTTGATTGCATTTCTGACCATTGGGTGTTGTCCTCAAAATCCAGAACTGAATACTGCCATATCGGCCCATGGGAATACCGACTGGCATATCGACACTGCAGAGGAATTCCTCCTCGGCACCGATATGGGAGGAACACCTACAGCAGCTAACCATTGTCCTGACACATGGACACGGAGACACATCCACGTTGGTGTGTCAAATACTAATCACTTTTACTATGACGATGATCTCACGACACCAGGCGATGATTCGGATAATACCAGCGGGATAGACCAGGCCATGTTGTTCTTCTACGCTGGTCACGGTAATCCAACACTGTGGAACACATTAGGCAATAACGCAACACAGTCAAACATGAGTCTTGGAGACTGTCCGGGAGATGGTTTACTTCGTTATTACTGGCAGTGCTCGTGCGAAGTTTTTGCACATGGCGCGCGAACTTGTCCCGGCGCGACCTTTCATTACTCCTGCCCGGGTAGTTTTGATGGTTCAGCGGACTCGTTCAATATGCGCAATGTATATGAACGTTGGGGACCCGTATTGGATCCGGATTTGCGTATGGCTTGCGGTGCATCAACCTCAGCTTATTGTCACGAAACGCAGATGAACAGGATCTGGGACAACTATAATAACAATTCCTTCGATGTTGCAGATTCGTTCATTGACGGTCTGAATATGTGGGGCGTTGTTCCATTGTGTATTACAATGGGTGGTTCAGACGTGACCGCTACCCCCCTCTATGACAGCATGTTTACCAATCAGCCCAACACCTCCGGGACGTCACACTACCATATCCAGTTCCTCTCAAATTTCGCATCGACACCACGCACGTCGGCACTGTCAAGCTCATCTATCCCAGAGATGCTACCGATCATCAAGGTCAAACCAATGCCGCTGCCGAGGGCTCTGAGCAATGTCAGGTTCAAGACCAGGGGCAACTTGTTACTCTCACCGGATGAGGTGGACAAGCGAGGTCCTCGGGTACGCGTTAATCGTCTCAGTGGTGCCGTATATGTCGTTGGGAAACGCCAGTTAACCGTCAAGAGACCTGTTCTCAAGGAAGAAGAGTACATTAATTATGCATTGGACATTATCAGAAAGCAGGCTTGGTCGGAAAAGACCCTTTCGAAGCCAGAGGGCGCGCAAATAATGATCCAGGCAGTACCCGTTGATAGTAAGCGTAAGGCTCAACCGCTGTATCAGAAAAATGTCATTGTGACCTTCAAGCGACAGATTGATGTGAACGGAGTGTCGATCAACTTCCTTGGTTCCGGCGGTGTGATTAGAGTGCAAATGAACAACGACGGATCTATCCTCAACGCATCCAAAGTTTGGAGGCCGATTGTGGATATGAACAAGCGGGTACGTGTCAAGAAGTATAAGGAAGCTTACCAGGAAGCACTTGAACAGATGAAAAATCCACAGGCTTACAAACTTGATGACTGGACATGGGGTTACAAAGAGGCAGCCGGCAATGTTAAGCAAACAGATTTGCAAATCGTCTTCCGCTTCGGGTTTGTCCCAGTTGATCCCGAGACTCAGACTAAGTATCCGCCCCGGATGATTGAGATACCTGGCCAAATTATATAGCCAAAAAGTAACAAGGATGCATACTGGGCATCAAGTAAGTAAGACAAAGGCAAGAATCTATCACAGAAGTTGTTTTGGTACAGGCAGTCTGGCAAATTAGTTGTTTCTGTAAGTGCAAGGAATTGCCTTTGTAGCAGAGATGGTTCATAAGAAAGAACGGTTACGGCAAGTTCGTAGCCGGTGATAGAGATAGTGACGAGACTTCCCTCTGGTATCGACTTGCGGGGAAATACGAAGATGGTGCGCAAATTCTATGCTCTTTAATCAAATTAGGTGCAGTCAACGATTGGCGGTTCCTTGAGCCGTATATCGGTCTTTTTCATCATTATTGGCGGTTTCAGGCGGGGATTGACGAAATTACTTCTAAATGCAGTTCTTGTTCTCTTTTGCGGCAAGAGCAGTATGTTTCAATTCAAACGCGGCCTTTTGTCGATGCGGGAAGTTTCTACTCATCAATCCCTTAAGGGACCGCCATTCGTGTACGGTACTTTACCGGGGCTTACCTTAACTCTGTAACTTTTGCGGACAAACAGAGCGAAAAACGACGGTATTCTGAATACAGAATCTCGATATGTAATTCGTAATACGCACGACGCATCACGCTATTTATAATAGGTGGGGGCGGTTTTTCTTCGGTTTTTGGTGATTTTGGGGCGGGGCATAATTTTTTGTGAAAAAGTGTTGCTTTGCGGTTGTAAATCGGGTATATTCCAACGATTGAAAAAATTGCTCTGTCGCACGGGGTAGCTTTGAAATGATTATTGATTAATGATAATTGATTATTGGCGGTTGGGATACCCAGCCAAAATAATCAATAGAAAATAATCATTAATCATTTTTTTGGGGTCAGCAGTATCACGGCGTGGCTGACTCAAGCCTCCGACAGGGCCAAATCGGGCCGGGACAAAACGGTCTCCGTGACAGCGTCGTAATGATTATTGATGAGTGATGATTGATTATTGGCAAAAAGAAAGTAATTTCTGTCATTTATCATTAAACAATAATCATTATTTTGCTTTACCCGATGGTGTAATTGGTAACACATGGGCTTTTGGTGCCCACGTTCCAGGTTCAAGTCCTGGTCGGGTAGCTTTTTTGAATGATTATTGATTAATGATAATTGATTATTGAAAAATACAATGCTTCGCTCGCGAGAAGTCAGCGGAGCAGTACGATTGAATATTCGAGACGATTTTATGGCTGAAACGGTAGCGATAATCTTAGCGGCAGGGGGCAGCACGAGAATGAATACTAAGGTTCCGAAGGTGCTGCACGAAGTCTGCGGCCGGCCTATGCTGGCCTATGTGCTCGATGCCTGCCGTAAGATCGGGATAAAAAAAATCTATGTCGTGGTTGGTTTTTCCGCTGACGAGATCAAAAAGAAATTCGCCGGAGCCGACGATATTGTCTGGGTCCGACAGGATGAGCAATTAGGGACCGCCCATGCGGTTTCGTGCTGTAAGGAACATCTTAAGGATTTCCAGGGCCAGACGCTGGTACTCTGCGGCGACGGGCCCTCAATTCGAGCCCAAACACTGAAAAAGCTTATAGACAAGCACGAGTCGGGACAATCGGCGGCGACGCTGGCCACGGCGGTTCTCGAAGACCCGGCCGGATATGGGCGAATCATCCGCGATACGTACGGCAATATGCAGGGAATTGTCGAAGACAGCGACTGCAACCCGGAACAGTTGAAGATCAAAGAAATCAATCCGAGTAATTATCTTTTCGATAATCAGGTTCTCTTCGAAGCGATAGAGAGAGTGAAGCCTGAAAACGTCAAAAAAGAGTATTATCTGACCGACGCTGTCTCCGGCATAATTGGGACAGGTCACAAGGTCGAGGCCATTACGGCTGTTCCGCCCGACGAGGCTATAGGCATCAACAGCAGGGCACAACTCAGTGCGGCGAGCAAAATTATGCAGCGGAGAATTCAACGGCATTTAATGGAAGACGGCGTGACAATAGTCGACCCCGACAATACATGGATCGATGCAAGGGCGCAAATCGGACAGGACACCGTGATTGAGCCATTCACATATATTCACGGTCAAGTCAAAATCGGTCAGGGCTGCCGGGTCGGGCCGTTCGCCTATTTAAGGCACGGAACGGTCCTGAAAAACGATGTCGTATTGGGCGTTTATACCGAAGTTAAGAACTCGACTTTGGACGATGGCGTTCGAGCCCGCCACCACAGCTATATCGGTGACGCAACGGTGGGAAAAAATGTTAATTTCGGGGCCAGCTCAATCACGGCAAATTTCGACGGCGAAAAAGTTAACCTGACAAACATAGGCGATAACTGCTATATTGGTTCCGGCACCGTATTGATAGCGCCCCTTGAGTTGAAAGACGGCTCAAACGTAAGTGCCGGAACGGTGGTTTCACAGGGAAGTGGAAACAAATTGAGCGGAAAGGCCAAGACAGATGTTTCTTAATGACAATCTGAAGATATTTTCCGGCAGCAGTAATCCTGCATTAGCCAGCGATGTTTGCAATTATCTGGGGATTCCGCTGGGCGGCGCAAAGATCGAACGTTTTCCGGACGGGGAAAAAGCCATAAGGGTGGAAGATGATGTTCGCGGGAGAGATTGCTATGTCGTGCAGTCGACATGTGATCCTGTCGATGAGCACCTGGTCGAGCTATTAATCTTTCTGGACTGCCTGCGAAGGGCCAGTGCCAGCCGGGTAACTGCGGTTATTCCATACTTCGGCTACGCCCGGCAGGACAGAAAAGACGAGGGGCGTGTGCCAATCACGGCAAAACTGGTGGCAAACATGATTACCACCGCCGGTGCCTCCAGGGTCCTGGCGATTGATCTGCACGCACATCAGCTTCAGGGATTTTTCGATATACCGGTTGACCACCTGGCAGGTGACTTGGTTTTAAGCAAATATTTCCGGGATTTGAAGATCAATAATCTGACGGTTGTCTCGCCGGACGTGGGTAATATGAAAACAGCGTCCAGATACGCGACACAACTCGGCGGAGATCTGGCGATTGTACACAAAAGACGCCTGAGCGGCAGCAAGGTGGAAGCTCGGGAAATCATCGGCGAGGTCCGCGGCAGAAACATTCTGATGTGCGACGATATTATTGCCACTGCCGGGACGGTCTGCAGTGCCGTCAATCTGGTCAAGGAACGTGGGGCCGAAAAGGTGTATGTCGGCGCCACGCATGGCGTTTTTGCCCCGCAGGCGTTGGACAGGCTGGCCAAAACGCCTATCGACCAAGTGGTAGTTACCGATACGATACCCCACAACAAGACGTCTAAAAAGATCAGCAATATCAAGGTTTTAAGCGTAGCTTCCATGTTAGGTGAAGCAATAAAGAGAATTCACAGAAACGAATCCGTTAGTAACATGTTTAACAATATTTGATCAGGATACGGGACATGAAAAAAACGTTACTTTTAAAAGCTGAAGTTCGAGAACAAACCGGCTCAAAAACCGTTCGGAAGGTACGTGAACAAGGCAGAATCCCTGCTATTGTGTATGGCCACAAGAAGGAGTCGGCAGCTATCTCTTTGGATGCACACAACTTCACCGAAGGACTGCATCACGGACAACGACTGATAGATATACAGATCGGCAAAAAGAAAGAAAAGACAATTGTAAAAGAACTGCAGTACGACCATCTGGGAAAAAACATAATTCACGTGGATTTAATGCGGGTCAATGTAGCCGAAAGGGTGAAGGTGACAGTACCGATTGAACTGAAAGGCACGGCCGCCGGCACTCACGAAAGCGGTATTATCGAGGAACAAACAGATCATCTGGAAATTGAGTGCAGGGTATCCGACATTCCGGAAACAATCGTTGTCTCGATAAAAGATGTGCATGTAGGTGACAACCTGTATGCCCGCGACATTGAGCTTCCGGACGGCATAAGCCTGGTAAGCTCGCCGGATACTCTTTTAGTCACGTGCCATTTGGTTGCCGCCGCCAAGAGTACCGAGGAGGTTGAAGAGGAGATGCCGGCTGCTCCAGAGGTTATAGGCGAGACAAAGGAACCTGAGGCCGGCGAAGATCAGGAAAAAAAATGAACCGGGCCGGACAAAAGTGAACAATGGACGATATGAGAATGGTCGTCGGGCTGGGCAATCCTGACGACAAGTATATTGATACAAGACACAATACCGGATTTAAGGTCATTGATTCGCTGGCTCAAGAGTTAGGCATAGACGTAAGAAAAAGAAAATTCGGCTCTCGCTTCGGCTTGGGCGAATTTGCAGATAACAAGTTAATATTGTTAAAGCCGTGGCAGTATATGAACCGCAGCGGCCAGGCTGTAGCGACGGCAACCGGTTTCTACAAGCTCAATATCGGCGAGTTAATCGTAGTAACCGACGATATGGATATTGAGCCGGGAAGAATTCGCCTTAGGTATAAAGGTTCGGCCGGCGGACATAACGGGCTGGCGGATATTATACAGAAGCTCGGAACGAATGAGTTTGCCCGTTGTCGAGTCGGTATCGGGCGATGTGCTGAGGCAGATGCCGTCGGTTATGTCCTCGCTAAGCCACAAGAGGACGAAAAACCGCTGCTGGCCGAGGCGATAGAACGGGCGCGGAATGCAGTATTGTGCTGGATCGAATATGGTATCGAGACAGCGATGAATAAGTTTAATAATTATAGTGAGTAACCATTGTCAGTTACGTGTAAGGCGATAAAACTAAAAGCCGGCATGTAATTTAATGGGAGGTAATTAGCTTGGAAACTATCGCAGAGAAAAAATTATACGAAGGTATGTTTCTTGTCGATTCAGGCAAGGCGGCATCGGATTGGGACGGAGTTAACGCAGCTATCAAAAAGATACTTGATAGAGCCGAGGCTGAGATTGTCTCGATGAGAAAATGGGACGATAGAAGGCTGGCCTACGATATTAAAAGGACATCGAGAGGGACGTATATGCTTTGTTATTTCAAGGCTGAAGGCCAGAAAATCCAGGGTATTGAAAAGGACGTTCAGCTTTCGGAAGATGTTATTCGGGTTCTGATTCTCAGCACCGAACAGATGACAAAAGAGGATATCGAGAGAGATACTCCTGCGACAAAGACTGAAAAGGAAAAAGCCGTTGCTAAACAGCCGCCGGAGGCTGAAGTAAGCGAGCAGAGCGATCAACCGGAAGAACCGGCAGCAGAGCAAGCCCAGATAGTAGACGAAGCTAAGACAGCAGAGGATGCTGAGCAGGCCGTGGAAACCGAGCAGGCTGGGGAAACCGCGCAGGCCGAAGAAACAGAGAAGCCGGAAGAAACCAGGAAAGCAGAAGATGCCGGACAGGCTGAAGAAGTTGAGGCTGAAGAGCCGCAAGACTCTCAGCCAAAAGTTTCATCGGACGATTAACACAGAAAGAAGAGTTAAGTATGGCTAATTTTAACAGAGTTTTGCTGATGGGAAATTTGACCCGTGACCCCCAGTTGTCATATACGCCGAACCAGACGGCGGTAGTCGATTTCGGGATGGCTACGAATCGCAGGTGGACCGGACAGGACGGCAGTCAGCGTGAAGAAACCTGCTTTGTGGACTGCAGGATGTTCGGCAAGAGAGCCGAGGTTATCAACAAGTATTGCAAGAGGGGAAATCCTCTGTTTGTTGAAGGACGCCTGACGTTCGATAGCTGGGAGGCCCAGGATGGCTCGAAACGCAGTAAGCTGAGAGTTACTGTTGAGAATTTCGAGTTTATCTCCGGCGGCGGCGGAGGCGGAGGCGGAGGCGGCGGTTCAGGCCAAACACGCCAAAACACGGGCAGTATGAATTCCCAGGGATCCCAGGGACCACAGCAGACAGGTGAAGATGATATACCGTTTTAATTGATTATTGTCTATTTACTATTGACTATTGAAAAGTCAGAAACAAATTCTCAAATTCGTTACAATAGTAAATAGACAATAGAAAATATTCAATTGTATGAGGTAAAGGATGCAAAGAAGAACTGATAACAACAGAAGAAAACCAGGTTTTGTTGGGGCCCGCGATCAGACTCAATGTCGTTTTTGCAGAAGGGGCATAAAATACGTAGACTACAAAGACATCGGGACTCTGCAGAAGCTTCTGACCAATCGCGGCAAAATATACTCGCGTAAGCGCAGCGGAAACTGCGCGAGCTGTCAAAGAAAGTCAAAAAGAGCTATTAAACGCGCCAGGTATATGGCATTATTGCCGTTCACCGCTTGATTTTTGACTCGTGACTGCATTCACGAGATACGAGGTATGACATATGAAAGTATTGCTTTGTGAAGATATTGACAGACTTGGCTGGCTTGGAGACATTGTCGAAGTCAAAACCGGATATGCGAGAAATTATCTGCTCCCGCAGGGTCTTGCGAAGATTGCCAACGAGGCCAGCATTCGATCCATAGCCGAAGAGAAAGCCAGGCACGCCGAGCAGCGCAAACTTGACGGCAAACGACTCGAAGAGGCGGTCAAAGCGATCGAAGGGGCAGAGGCCGTTGTCGCCGCCAAGGCGAACGAGCAGGGGCATTTGTTCGGTTCGGTCAATGAGCGGCAGATCGCCGCGAACCTGCGCGAGCAGGGATTCGAAGTCCGTGATGAGATTGTGCAATTGCCCGAACATATCAAGGAAATCGGGACGCACTCTGTGACACTCAAATTCCGGGACGACCTGACAGCCACCATTAACGTCGTAGTCGTGCCCGACAAGCAGGACGAGCCCGACGCCGAAGCCGAGACGTCTTAGAAACTGTAGCGCAGGCCCGCGTAGATATTTGTATTATCCCGGAACTGCCCGAAGAACGTATGCGGGTAGTCGCCGAAGAATATGTTGCTGCCGAGTTCTACCGCCAGGTTGTCGCTGACCTTGTAATTCGCGTTCGGGCGCATATACACGTCGTTGTCGCTGGGCGAGTAGTAAGTAAATAGCGAGAGTCGCAGGTTCTGATTCATCAGCAGCTTGGTCAAACGCAGCGTCGTCAAGTGTCTGTACCTGTCGCGTGCCGGCCCCGGCGGCAGATTCCTCTTATAAGGGCCGTAGTCCAGCATTTGCTCGATGTAATACTGCAGGCCCATCGTAAAATCTCTTGCGATTTCTCGCGTATAGCCGACCAGGTATCGCATTTCCGAGTTGTTTATCAGGGGATTCCTGCCGCTCTGGTCATCGGCGGATTCGTAATATCCGATCTCCGCATTGCCGATTCCTTTGCCGACGGATCCGCGAAGGCTGGCGCCATAGACGTTCAGATCCGGGAAGATGGCTTTCATTTCTAAGTTCTGTCCGCCGGGGCTTTTCCAGTAGCCTCGGTAGCCGTAGAAGGCCAGTTCGTAATTGTCGATATTTTTATACAGTCTCGCCGCTATTTCAGAATCGCTGAACCATTCGTCCGGCTCGTCGGGATGGACAATGGCATCCTGCCCGGCGGTCCTGCCCAGATTCCCGTTCCAATATGATATACGTTCGCCGCTGATATAACGGTCGGGATCGAACCTGGGCGTATATGCGATGTCAAGATTCACCGATTCGCCGAACAGGCTTACCTTCGCCGCATCCGACGGTGCCTTGAGATACTCGGTGTCCCTGCCGATAAAGAAGGACTGCCAGTCTTTCGGAAACATATCGTTGATAAAAATCAGGTCCCCCGTGCCCCAGGTCAGAACCTGCCTTCCGACCTTCACGTCCATAAAGTCCGTCGGCCGGGTGAATATGTTCGCCTCGCGCAGATCGAAGTCGCCTTCCTCGGTCACCATGTCGCCTAAGACATCGCCTTTGACTTTAACGTCGCCCCAGTCGAAGTACGAGAACAAATCGAACTGGAACCGGCCTTCCATAATCGACATATCTTTTTCGTACGTGTCCTCCTGCAGCCGATATCCGCCCCTGACCTCGTAGAAGCCGTGCGTTTCTATCGGCAGTTTGGAAAAGAACGATTCATCGGCCTCGGCGTTTTCATCCGAAGCCGCTGCAACTGCTGTTAAAGAAAAAACAATACAAAATCCGATAATCAAAAGCAGCTTGGAAGCCATTTCGTAACATCCTTAAATCATGAATTGCCTAAGTACTACCAACTGTGGTAACAGCAGCAGCATGTCAGGCGCTCTTGGTTTTCATTTGCTGATAAGTCACTTCCGCTATATTAGCTTGACTGCTCGCATGTTCAATAGTCATGTTCACCAGATTGCCGTCCGCGTCCAAATCAACGTATATATTCTCATTTATCTCTTTGGTCTGCGCTACCTGTTGGCCTGAAAACTCGAGCAACGCAGTATCGGTATCTGTAAAGTACTTGATTTTCACAATATTAATTCCAGAAGGTTGCGATCTCTTTATCTCATAGCCTCCCGGGGCGGTCTTTGCAGGTATCGTTCCGTAAATATGTCACCGAGGTTGATGTTATATTTGACATCGTTGAATTCCATTTGGGTTTTGCTGCCGGTCTTGAGGTTTGAGACGACCGACTGGGCCACCGTATAAAAATCCTGAATCTTCTCGACCTTCTTCGACTCGATGATGCGGTAGAGCTTGTCGTCCTTGTCGTAGAATTCCATCTTCATCGGCACGAACGTTTTGCGGTCAATCGAAACGTTATAATAATTGAACTCGACGGTATCGGGCTGCTTCGGAACATTCTTGACGACAAACATTTGGTCCGTAGTTTCGATCAGCTCGTGAGTATCATCCTGAAGGCTCCTGCCGGAGACGTCCTCGTACAAGAAGTCCGAGCCGACAAAGCTGGTCCGTTTGTCGCCGGCGGCAACTCGCTTGACCAGAGAAAGCGCGGGCAGATAAAGCCACCGGTCATCATCTTTTGCTGGGTCGGCATGCTTGTGAACCATGTAGGCCATTTTGCGAACGTCCGGCGGCTTCTGGAAATAAACAAAGTAATTCTGGTCGCCGCCGTCGGTAACGTCTTTTCTCAAAATGTTGAACTCGCGCAGCCGCTTTTGGCCCTGCTTGCTCGTGATTGTCATTTTGACTTTTGCCTTGCCGTCCTCGCCCTGATAATAGGCGACGATGTTGGCTTTGTTTACGATTGTTTGAACGTCGGGAGTTTGTTCAGATGAGACCGCTTTCTCCACCGCAAAAAGCGGCAATGAAAAACCAAGAACAAACGCTACTTTCCATACTGATTTCATTTCACACCTCGCTTTCATTTGTTTGGACAGGCCTGGCTTTTGACGCCAAGTCTTTTGAGTATATCCATCATCGGACACCAATTCGTAAAGGACGACTGCAGCAGGTTAAAACCTACAAAGCCGGTAAAAAACAGCCAATAAGCGGAATGATAATGTGCCAGTAAAACACTGACAAGCACAAAAAAGCCCGCTATGCCTCTTACAGATCTTTCAACAGTCATAATACACTTCTTTAAAAATTCATTTTAAGTTCAACTTTTCATTTCTTTCGCCGCGGCCGTTTTGCAGGCCTGCCGGCGTGACATGATTCCGCAAATCATTGCCATTATCGGTATGGCTATGACGCTCGTGATTGCCAGCTTGCCCCAGCCATGCGCCCAGTATTGATGCAGATTCATCGCTATAAGAACCACTGTTGCCGCCGACAGAATCAAACAGAAGGCGCAGTTACAGGTTAGAGATTTCGGTTCTTCGGTTTCTTTGAACAGCACTTTCTCCGCGAGTTTAATGATAGCAGGCAGGGCCAACAGCGTGACGGCTCCGGACAATGCCATTATCGCGCACAGGAAAATTCCAACTGTTTTGTAAGGTATCAACGGCGCGGCCAGCAACGGCAGAAATCCAATCGCAATAACCAGAACGTTTCTGGTTATGGCCCTGGCCGGCTCGCCGAACATCTCGCCGACACTTTTCTGCCACGAGCCGGTCTTGGCGTAACTGGTGCGCGCCCGTTCGAGGAAGTGTATCGCAAAGTCGACCGCCATGCCGAGCGTCAATGCGCTTAGAACGGCGACCGGCATATCATAGTCCTTACCCACCAGCCCGATGATGCCGTAGATAACAGAGATCGTAATCAGCAGGGGAACCATACATACGATGCCCCATATCGGTGAGCGGAACAGTATTGTCATCATTATAAAGACAATTATGAAGCTGCCCATAAACGACTGGAGCATTCCCCAGACCATCTTATTCTGCCAGACGGTATTAATGTAAGTCAGTCCCGCCCAGCTATATTTGAGCGGTACGGGAGGAGGCGTCTCGGCAAAAAACTTGTCTACTGCATCGACAACTTTTTCCATGTCCTTGTTATCGCCGCTGGGAAGCTGCATCCAGATATTCGCGTGCATATAATCGGTGGTGACCATGTGCCACAAATCGTCCGGCTTATGACTGCTCTGGAACTGCAGCAGGCACTGCGCCACGGCTGCGGACGAATCGGGAATTTTATAATTCTCGGCCCTGCCGTCGATAAGTTCCTGATGGACCTTCTTGACAACGTCGGCAACCGAATTGCTCTTGCCCACAAGGCCGGCCTGTACGAGATGCTCCTGCAATTGTGAAATATAGCGCAGCACTTCTGGCTGTTTGAATAATTTGATGCGTTCTTTTTCCAAATCGAAAAAGTCGGCCAGCTCGTACCAGATATCAACATCCTTGTCCCTGGCGGCATCGAGCTTGTCGTTGGCAAAGGTACTTAACTTATCCAGCAGGCCCTCTTTTGTTTCAGTAGACGATGCCTGTTCCAGAAGATTTTGTTCCACTTCCGGAATCATATCGGTAACGCCCGGAAACTCATCCTTCAATTCGAGAGATTTTTCCGAAAGGCGTTTCCTCAGGTCGCTGATATATTGAGTCGGTATAGCCTTGTCATCTGCGGGATCGAGCACCAGGTAAGCCATATAGGTCCCGCTGAAGTGGTCGTTTAATTCGATGTCAGCCTTTCGGATAGGGTGACTTTTCGAGAACCACTTTACCGGATTGTCGTTAATTTCAATTCGCGTGATGCCGTATATGGCAACCACTAAGGCTATCAGAATAACAATCAGAATCGGTTTTGCTTTGGTGTATGTCAGTTTACCGACACCGCTCAGCAGCCTGGTCAGCAATGTTTGTTCTTTGCCCTGCTGTGTTTCGAGGCCGAAGTTCTCAAGAGATTTCTCCCGTATCATCATGATATACGCCGGCACGAAAGTAATCGTGCAGACCCACGCGATCATAATGCCCGTGGCGACGAATATGCCGAAGACCTGTACCGGCGGAATCGGCGTAAGAGCGAGAGACGCGAAGCCCGCCGCCGAGGTCAGCGACGTATAAAGCATCGGCATAAACAAATTGTCCATCACCTCCAGCGTCGTCTTTCTTCTCCCCTTTTCTTTTGTGTAAAGGTCGAAAAATTCCGAAAGAATATGCACCGAGTCCACTACCGCGATCGGCATAAGGAAAATCGGGATCATCGAGCTCATTATGTGCACGGGATACCCGAATCCGATCAGCAGGCCCATCGTTGAAATCACAGAGACCATCGCTACGATCATCGGCGAGATTACCAGCACCAGCTTGCGGAAGAACAATAACATAAGAATGAAAATCACAACCATCGCCAGCGGCGCCGACATCGCCATCTGTGTAAACATCTCGTATCCGAACGTATCCTCCGCCACGGGCAGGCCGGTTATATGATATTCCTCGTCACCCTTTGGGAAGGTCTCTATTTCTTTTGTAAGCTCTTTGTAAACTTCGTGGCTCAGATGCTTGTCGGTAAGCGGCAGGTACAGGCAAATCGCTTTACCGTCTTCGGAAATTAGAGTCCCTTTGAGCAGAGGATTGGACATCGCCTTGTCTCTGATGTCCAGCGATTCGGCATTTGTCGCCGGCGGTTTTTTCATCAGCCACTCGAATGTCACCACGCCCGGCCCGCCCTGGCCGATGTGGTCGACGGTCGAAGGCGCGAGCAAATCGACCTCGATAACGCCGGCCTGCTCGTTGGGATCTTCGGCGCCCGGCCAGTGCAGCGTCTTCGCGAATTCAGCCAGGTCGTATATCCTGGCCAGCGAAGCGGGATTGAACACTCCGTTCGGGTCACTTTTATTGACAACGCCCAACACCACGATGTCACTAAGAACAAACTGCTCTTTTGTCTGGTTGTGGAACAGGCGCACCGGTTCGTCGGGCGAGAGCATGTTCTCGGGGTCCGTATCGACCTTGATCATGGGTATCATAGCCCCGAGTACCAGAGTGAAAATTATCATCACAACCGTTATTCTTTTGTAGTGCTCTAACGAGTAAGAAGTAACCTTATGTTTAATATCCATTCTTCGATCCCTGTAAAAAGTATCTCTAAAATTTGAAATCCATTTACAATAGTTTTACAGCTTCCGTTGGACGAGGTGCTTTTACTACCAGAACCCGAAACACCTGTTCGCTTTGATTGTACCAGCAGTGAGGTATCCCCGCGGGGCTGTTTATCAAAGTATCAGGTCCAACTTGTTTTTTTTCCGTCCCTATTTCTACTATACCAGTTCCTTCAAGAACATAAAAAAATACATCAACCGGCGTAATATGCTTTTTCAGTGATTCATCCGGCTCAAGCGTAATATGTATGGCCTGTGCATGTTCCGAATCGTACAGTCTGGCTACTTTTACATTATGTGGATTCTTTATTGTCTCTGCGGATTTTGCGTCGATAATTTCCATTGATGTAGCCTTTCTTTGCCCTATATGAAGCAAAATTCTTCCTTAAGCTGCCGGGCGCTCGGGCTGTCCATCACTTCTTTACACTGATATGAGCAGTAAGTAATATACCCGCCGGAAATATTTCTTGCGATAAAGCCGTTTTGCATCAGAATTCTGCATGCAATATAACTGCGTATCCCAACAGCACAAAAAACATTTATTGCAGTATCCTTCGGCAGTTCATTCAGCTTGTTACGAAGTTCGTCGACCGGTATGTTAATCGACGAGGGAACATTATCTCTTTTAAACTCGCGGGCAGACCTTACGTCGAGAATATAGTCGGCCTCGTCGAGTTGGTTCCAATGTACAATTTCCATTGTGCCTTCAAGAATATTAGATGCGACAAAACCGGCCATATTGACGGCGTCTTTACCGCTACCGTATGGCGGGGCATAAGCCAGTTCCAGTTCCTGCAAGTCGAAAACCGTCAGACCCGCCCTGATGGCGACGGCGAAAATATCGATCCTCCTGTCGACACCCCGGGAACCGACAATTTGAGCGCCAAGGATTTTACCTTCCGGCTTTGTAAACAATAGTTTAATACACATTTGCTTCGCACCCGGGTAATAGCCAACGTGGTTAGCCGGATGGATGTATAGTTTTTCATATTCCACGTTCGTTTTTGCCAGAGCTTTCTCGCTTGCTCCGGTCATCGCAACGGTCAAATCGAAAACTTTCAATATCGAAGTACCCTGGGTGCCGTTGTATTGCCGATTTCTGCCGAAGATGTTATCCGCTGCCATCCTGCCCTGTTTGTTTGCCGGTCCCGCCAGGGGTATTAGTGTGGGATTATCAAGAACGAAATCCCGGACCTCAATCGCGTCGCCAATTGCATAAATATCAGGATCGCTTGTCTGAAGGTTTCTATTTACTTTTATTCCGCCGGTTTCTCCGATATCCAGCTTTGCCTGCCTAACTAATTCTACTTCAGGTTTGACTCCCATCGCAAGTATTACCATTTCACAGCTTAATTCCATCCCCGACTTTAAGCCGACCTCGAGCCGAAAATTAGACGGCCGAAAATTAGCCACGGCATCATTAAGCCACAGAGCAACATTATGTTTCTGCAGTTCCGGCTGGATAAAACCGGCCATTTCTTTATCAATTACGGGCAGTACCTGGTCCACCATCTCGACTATAGCTACTAACATACCCCGCTGGCGAAGGTTTTCAGCCATTTCCAGCCCGATGTAGCCGGCACCGACAATAACTGCCCGCTTGGGTTTGTGTTTGTCGATGAAATCATTGATTAAATCGGTATCTGGTACGTTGCGCAGGGTAAAAATCCTGTCCGAATCGATGCCCGGTATCGGTGGTCTTACCGGTTCGGCCCCGGGAGACAAAATCAGTTTATCGTATGATTCGGTATAGCTCTCGCCGGAACTGAGGTTTTTGACATTGATTTGTTTTTTTCCTGGGTCGATTGCTGTTACTTCGTTTCGAATCCGGACCTCAATGTTGAAACGCTTCTTAAAACTCTCCGGCGTTTGAAGCAGCAAATCATCACGGTCTTTTATTTCACCACCGATGTAGTAGGGCAGCCCGCAGTTGGCGAACGAAATGTAATCGCCTCTTTCGAACATGACGATCTCGGCCGTCTCATCCAGCCGGCGAAGTCTTGCCGCCGCAGAGGCGCCGCCTGCAACACCACCAACAATTAGTATCCTCTTAGCCATTTAGCAAATTTTCCTTTCTTAAAACAGCCGTGTTCACTATTCTTAATCATTAATCATTTCGTTATCAAATTTCCCAGCCGGAGGTTTTTGACGTTTCCCTCGCTCGAATGATATTGCGTTCACAGGGCATGTCTCTATACAGATTCCGCAGGAGAAGCAATCAGGGATAATCCGGTCCTGTTTCAGGATCGCGTCCATCACCGTTGAAGGACATGCCTTCGAGCATGCCCGGCAGGAAATGCACTTGTCGTAATCCACCTTTATTTTAAAGAAGCTAACCTTCTCGGCTAACCAGCCTACCAGGCCGAACGGGCAGAAAAAATGACACCACGGCCTGTAAACGAAAAGGCTCAAAACCAGGATCAATCCGATAAATAGTCCGCCGACAATACCAATTACCTGTGGCTTAAAAATCTTAAACGGATCAATCGCCCCGATTATATCGGCAGCCCAGAAAAAAGCAACAAGTATCATTATCAAAAAGAACAGGATGCGAATCGAATTCGATACGATAAACGGGATTTTGACCTGGCCGAACAATCCTTTGCTGTCTTTACGGTTCCTGTTGAGTCTGAAAATTAAATCCTGCAACGTCCCGAACTGGCAACCCCACGAGCAGATGAATTTGTTCGCCAGGATGACCATAAGGAGAAAGATGCCGAAGGCGATAAACCGCGGCGGGAAAATCACGCCCGTCGAACCCAGAAGGACAATCGCATCTTTAACCGTCCCCATCGGACTCGGATCGCTTCCCAGAATTACGCCGAATACACCGACCGCGGCCATATAAATCCATTTTCGATTTCGGGCCGTAATTCTGCCTTTTCTCATCAAAATAAAGACGGCGAGGAGAAAAACGATCCATAAGATACCTTTAAGCGGTATCTTAAACCAATTCTTGGATTCATTCTCAGCCTGGATAGCCAGCACTTGATTGACTTTTTTGCTTAGCAGCTCCTCATTTATCCCAAAGTCGGCAACCTGCTTTTTAAGATCGTCAGGAGACTTGAGGGTAAATATGTTTTTCAAACTTTTCCTGTCAAGGTGATATTTCTTACCAAACTCGGCGATAGTTTCGTTGTTTTCAATATTTACCGCTATTCTTTCTGGTAGTTGCTCTTGCTCACCACTCCAGAGTCGACTTGAAAGAACAGATGTACTTACTACTACTAGCACGATGATTATGAAATAACTGATCGTTCGCCACATGATATAACTTGCCTTACTAAATCTCGGAAAAGCTTAGCCGGTTAACAAACCGGATAGTATTTCTTCTTTATCTTCAACCACTTCAACTTTATATTGAACGGGGCACGCCAGCGAACCGGATACAAGACAATACTTTTCAGCTAATTGGGCAATCTCCTCTATTTTTGCAGCCGAACCGGCACTGCCCAAACTTACTTTTGCTCTCACTTCAACATTCGTAAAGCGAAGCCCGTTTTTGGTTTTTTCGACCTTACCTTCTACCTCCGAAGAGTAACAGGCAACGTCAACGTTAAATTTCTTCACAAAGTGAAAAAAGACCAGCATAATACAACTATTCACGGATGCAACGAACATCTCCTCCGGATTCAATGAATTCGGACTGCCGCCATATTCCGGTGGAGATCCGATCTCAGTTTCGCTTATCCCACTCATTGTAGTCTTAGCGGGTTTATCTGAAATTTGATAGACTGTATTCCTGAAGATTTCCATGTAATTGTTTTCCTTTCTGTCTTAAATCAACTTGAGTTGTTCATGCTTAAGATAATTGGCAGGTATCTCTAAATAAGGCCGTATTGTTTATGTAATTGTTACTCCAATAAACCCTGGAGTATTTTCTCTTCATCATGCACTACTTTTTTGCCCATTACTTTTGCGATGTTACCGCCGAACATTTTCGCCATCAAAGCCATATTCATTTTGGACAGATAAACCTTTCCATCATCACCATCCCAGACACTAAAGGTACATGGCATCATTGTCGAAACATGCCGGTCTGTGGTCAAGATGCTCTTCGCATATTCGGCCTTGCAAAGCTTTAAAAGCTTGACGCGCGGTTTGAAGGTCACTCCATGTTTTGCCAAAGATTTATTCATATCTATCGGTTGATCTCCTGATATTACCCACCCATGCTTGGGAATTTGCTTTTCCAGGGCTGCAATAGTTTCATCAAATTCTAATTTGATTTTCCTGGTAACGATCATCAGTGACGGCATTGCCGTAAATAAAACAATACCACACAATACAAAACCAATTGCACCCCGAATAAATATTAAAGGCATTCGTTCACAACTTTAAGCCTTGATTTACGAGAGAAGTTCAAGTATTGTTGTTTTGGCCCAGCAGTGGCTGCGATTGTTGTTCGGGTAAGGTTAAAATGTCCACGCCGTTTTGTGTAACCAACACCGTGTGTTCAAACTGGGCGCTTCGCTGTAGGTCCAAAGTAACTGCTGTCCAGTCATCTTTCCAGATTGTATGTTTCCAAACACCCATGTTGATCATAGGTTCAACAGTGAAAATCATACCGGGTTTTATTTTCGTATGTTCACTTGGGTCGTAAAAATGCGGCACAATTGGGCTAGAATGAAAGAGTTTGCCGATTCCATGTCCACAGTAGGCGCGTACTGCACTGTAACCATGTTCTTTTACATACGTTTCAATAGCACGGCCGATATCTCTAATCAGACCATTTGGTTTGATAGCAGCAATTCCACGCATCATTGACTCGTGAGTAACAGTCAACAGATTACGAGATGCCTGGTCAATCCTGCCAACGGGAACGGTTTCAGAGCAATCACCATGAAGGCCGTTTAGAAAAATGGTAACGTCGATATTAACAATGTCGCCGTTTTTCAGTGGTCGATCATCGGGAATACCATGACAGATAACCTCGTTAACGGATGTGCATACACTTTTGGGAAAACCGTTGTAGTTAAGCGGACTTGGATATCCGCCCTCAGCAATGCACGCATCATGAACAATGGCATCGAGATGATCGGTAGTAACACCCGGGTGTACGGCTTTTATGGCTTTGTCTAACACCCGACGTGCAGCATGGCATGTATGTCGCATTTGTTCGATTTCTGAGGCGTTTAATTTTACTTTCGCGGAGGATTCCTGTTCGCCGCCACCGGTTTCAGCGTAATCAGGACGCTTAATATGAGCAGGAACGACACGAGGCGGACTGACTTGTCCCTTAGATACAAGATGCTTTGATGCTATTGGTACGTTGAAAGATGTTTGAAGTCTTTCGGAAGATATATCGTGTTCCATATGGCATTTTTTGTATTTCTTTCCACTGCCGCACCAGCAAAGATCATTTCGACTAAGTTTTTTTATCATTGTTTTTGCTTTCATAATAGCTTCTATGCAAATAGATCACGCCAATTCATTGGTCAGGCATGGTCCGCATGCTCTGTCTCCATTGCGGGGCTCACATAGTGTCAATGCCAAAAATAGAGCCAGGGAAAAGAACACCAGCCCCAATACTAATAACCAAAAATATCCCATCGTGTCAGCAATCAATCCACCGAGCAGGGGCATAAAATAAAGCGGCAGAAGCATGGTGCCATTGATCGCTACCAACAGTATGCGTATTTCAGCATGCCCGATTTCCAATATGTATCCGCTGTAGCCAAGCATAAGCGCACTGGAAGCAAAGCCTGTAATAAAAAAAGCCAGTGAAAAGAAGAAGACATTATGTGCAAAAATGCTCAGCACGAGCGCTATAATTGCTGTTATTATGCCTGCATGAATAAGGATTCTGGTGCCAATTTTATTCCCGATGGGCATCCATAACAGGTTGCTCAACATACTTCCAAGTTTCATGCAGACTATAAAAATTCCCACCCATTTCAACGATATATGCCGGCTTTGCGTTGCATAAAGCGTCATAAAAGGCATAAAAAGTGCGAGTTTAGATGTCAAAAACTCAACTATAATCAGTCTCTTTAGCACAGGGTAGGTTTTGAAAACGTTTAAGCATTCATGCCAGAGTGATGGCATGTCATCTGTAGATTTGCCAGGTGGATCACTTGGAAATCTGAACATGGACATAGCTGTATAGGCAACAATCAGTGTCACAAAAGCGAGCAGGAAGAGAACACCAAAGTTATTCGGCCAAAGCATTTTGTCGCTGCCCAGTACAAGTTTAACTAGAAAACCTGCCATCATAGCCATAAAGCCACCGAAAAACAGACGCCATCCGAAGAAACTGCTCCTCTTTTCCGGTAGAATTGTCTCACTTATGATCCGGTTGAAAGGAAGCGCGGCAATGCCGCCAGCAAAGGAGTATAAACTTACAAGTATGACCGATATCCAAAGAAGAGAAAGACTTTGTTCGGAACTCATAAGAGCAAAAACGCCTAATATCCCCCAAACACCACATCGTGTCCAGATTCCCACGAGCATTAGGGGTTTTGCTGTGTGTGGGCGCCGCCGCAAGAGGCGAGACATCAGCAATTGCGGCAATACAGCAGCGGCCTGCATTAATCCGACTATCAGACCGATGATTAACTTTGATGATGTAAAACCGAACAAAAAAATAGGAATCAGAGCAAAGGGTTCAGCAAAAGCATACGCCATTTCGAAAAAAGTACCGTGAACGATGCCAGCCAACATGTTTCTTTGCTGATATGAATGGGGTTTTATTTCTTGAGTATCTTGCATAGAAGCCATACTGTTTCAGACTTGTTCAATACCTTTCGGTTTAATCTGCATTTACTGATACTTTCCATATTAAACGCTTGGTTACACAACCAAATCTTACAATTCCGTAATAATATTAAACTCTCCTTCAAATTACAGACAATTGAAATCTCTTTTTATAAAATCTTGCAGTTGGGGGCACACAATATTCTAAAATTTCCAAAATATTATCGAAGTTGCAAGCTAACGCAAACAACCGAAGAAGAATCTGATTATCAAGAAAATAGTGGCAGGAAAAATCAAGTCCAGCTAAATCAGTTCTGGTTTTAATCTGCTGCTAAAACCCTGGAGAGTATTTATTGATGATTCTAACTTTAATTTTCCGCTATATTTAATATTTCATTCATCGCTTTTTTAATGGAATTTTTGGGCAGTGCTCCTACCGCCATTTGAGGTTTATCATTCAGCGGTACAAAAAGGAGGCTGGGAATGCTCTGAATACCGAAAGCGGCCGCTAATTCCTGCTGAGCGTCTGTGTCTACTCTGTAAATATTGAGCTTTCCCTGGTATTCCTGAGCAAGTTCTTGTAAAACAGGTTCTACCATTTTGCACGGCCCACACCAATCCGCATAAAAGTCAATGATGCAGGGCAGTTCGCCTTCAAACTTCCATTCTTTATTTTGCTCATAGTTAAAAACCTTTTGTAAGAAGATCTCTTTCGTTAAAAATTCCATAAAAAACTCTCCAATCTTAATCAATATTCTAACGGATTCTTTGCTTCCCAGATTATATCCGAAGTGTAACCAGATAACAACTATTAATCAAACGATCCATTACCATCCTCCAGGCTGTAATACATCGGATACCGATTCAGTCCACCATTTGGGATTTCTGAAGTATTGTTTCATCATCATCGCTGTCAAAACACCATCACTAACTGCTGTAACAAGCTGCATAGCTGCACCTACCCTGCAATCGCCAGCAACAAATACACCTGGCACTGTTGTTCGCAGATACGCAGAGTCGCATTTAATAAAACCGTTGTCACTTAACTCTATGAATCCTTTAAGAAACTCGGTATTGGGTACCATACCTATAAAGATAAATATGCCGTCACAATTAAGCTTTTCAACAGTTTGTGTTTTAACATTCTTTAGCGCTACCGATTCTACTTTTTCTTCTCCATTGATTGCCGTGACAATCGTATCTGGTTTCAGCTTTAAATTAGAACCCGGTTCATTGACTTTTGCCATCAACTCTTCGGTCAAAATCCGTGTCGCCCGAAATCCCTGGCGACGGTGGACCAAAGTTACCTCAGAAGCAAACTTGGCTAAATGAAGCGTATCTTCTACAGCAACGTTTCCACCACCAACTGCCGCAACTATCTTATCTTTAAAAAATGGAGCATCACATGTCCCGCAATAACTTACGCCTGCTCCAGCAAGGCGAAATTTCTCCTCACCGGGCACACCAAGTTTGCGATACGAACTGCCCAATGCCAGAATTACAGACCGGGCCATATAAACATCACCATCGCAGCGAATTTCAATTTTGCCGGAATCAAGCTTGCTAAGGGATGTTACTTCGCTGCCGTGTTTTATTTGAGCACCGAATTTCGTAACCTGGCCTATCATTTTTTCTATCAAATCAGGTCCGGAGATATTTTCAAAACCGGGATAGTTTTCTATCCGGTCAGTATTATTGATTTGCCCGCCAGGATAAAATTTCTCAAGTACCAAAGTTTTGAATCGATCCCGGGCGGCGTAAAGTGCAGCACCTAATCCAGCGGGGCCACCTCCTACTATCACACAATCGAATGTTTCTTTGCTCACATTAAGCTCCTTTCTTGCCGGTTCTTATCCTAAAAGTTCATGCACTTGATTCTGTATAGTTGTATAAACTTTTTTCTCTAAATCCTCTAAGGGCAGCTTTTTTAATTTTTTAACGCCAAGAGTTGAAGTTAGCTCGACGTAACTATCTACTGACATTCCCTGCTGTTCAAAGAGTTTCTTGCCGCATTGAACAGCACAGGCATCTATCAGAATGCGTTTTTCCGAAATTTTCAGTATCTGCTTAAATTTCCACGGAACTATAACAGCAGGAAGGCATCCGATCTTTATATCATCCGGGTTTTCTTCCCATATCCTGATACAAGCCTTGGATGCAGCGACACCTGTGGCGCATCCGCCATAGCAGGTAAAAATCAAAAGTTTATAAGTTTCTTTTTTCATACGAATTTATGGCTTTGAATAAGAATACCCATCCTCTGGTAATTTCACAATTTGTATTGCGTCAAGAACTACTTGCCTTTCATTAATTCAACTACTTCCTGAGCATTATTTGCATTAACCAGGGTGTGACAAAAGACTGGGAGGAAGTCAGTTTTGCTATTTCTGCAAGCACCTCGACATGAGGGCCGGCCAGGCCCGGCGGAGCATCTATTATGACGGTGTTGTTATTGGTTGTGTTTTCTTTTACCTTCTTTATCAAAGCAGGTGACCGAACGTCTCCTATTTTCAGCTTGCCCTGACCAAATTTTACATCACCCGCGGTACCCAAATCAACAAGTCCAATTTCTACTTGTTTTTCTTTAATAGCACCGGTTGGGCAGACAAGCTCACACCCGCCGCATAATTCGGTGTCAACTTCTGGAACGCCAACAGTAACGTTATGCATCTCTTCTATATTAGGTTTAAGAAAAATGTGTCCATTCGGCTCTTCAACATCGCAATCAAGATACTGCGCCTCTTTGTCCGTCCGGGCAATTGAACAGGCCAGATTTGTCGCTATCGTTGTCTTACCTGTTCCGCCTTTACCGCTTGCAATCGCTATTTTCATATCAAACTTACTCTACAGTCGTATTAACTCTGTCCCAATCAAATTTGTCTTTCGCAATCCAACCGTTCTGCGGCAGAGAATCGAAACAGACCGGCTTTGGATTACGCCAGTGATTACCTGGTAAAATGTCCCACTTCGTATACCTGTTCATTGGTGAAGTAGTTTTATCTATTCTGTAACCATCCGGATGGAAACCCACCTTGATTTCCGTTACCTTAAATGTCTGCTCCATTATTTATCTCTGGGAAAAATTTATAATGTCCTCTTCCAATTTATTTGGACGCTTCAATTAATCTTATAATTCTTTGGCAACTCTCAGGAAGACTCTGCTGAAATGTATCGTCCTGTGGCATAGCCTGTTTAACAAACTTCTTAGTGAATGGTAAATAATTTATAGTAGTTTCCCCTTTCTCAGTATATGCTACTATTTGTTTTGGTTGCAATAATACAGCTGCTCTTTCCATATTACTGCTCATAGACTTGTAAGACCTCTCATAATTACACACCATAATTTGATATAATTGAAAATCATCATCCACATTAACATTTTGTTTTCTGTATTCTTCCTTCATATCAAAGACACGCCGAACACCAAAATTAAATGTCGGGGCGTTTTCTTTTACACTTTCAATAAAGTCCTGTATCGATTTCTCGCTTGTGGTAGCAAAAAAATTTCTATTTTCTACTTTATTGTTTAAATCCATTTTTTAGTCCTTTCTTGGCTGTTAGAAAAGTTAACCGCTACCTCCAAACAACCTTCTTTTTTTACTCTGTTGAGCCCACAATTCATTTCGGATAATACTTTTTTCCTTTTCGGTTAAATCAGCGAATTGGAAATTCGCTGTCTCCACAAATCGTGCCAGTTCCAAATTCTTTATACCTTTCATATTCGCTTTCTGCATATTAGTGTATTGCAAATCTGCTCCAGAAAAATCAGCTCCGGTTAAAATTGTATTTATCAACGAAGCAAGATTTAAATCCGCTAATTGTAAATCTGCATTTTTAAGGTTGGAATCCATCATATTTGCCTTGGCTAATCGTGCATAACGAAAATTAGTATTTTTAAATTGAGAACCTTTTAAATTAGCTCCCATAAACGCAGCATGTTTAAAACTTGCATTATTGGCTTTTAAAAAAGGTAGATACAGCTCATCAGCATCCAATCGCCTAAAACTGGAGTTTTCAATGATCACCGGGTTTTCCTTAAGATTGATATTTTTAAGATACTTTTGCATTTCTTCAAATTTTTCATGACCACATAAATTAAAATCTTGCTCCAATTTTATATTAGAAAAATCTCTTTCTCCCGACAGAATCTTTTGTACAAACTCTTCACCTTTGATAAACGTGAGTTTCTTTTCCATAATTTCACCTTTGCTTCGTTGTTAGAGATACGGAATGTCGCCCTTAAACGTTGGAGAGACATCAAAAATAGTCCGGTTTATCATTCCCCTGATAGTGAGGATTAAATTTACAGCCCATGCGGCCGCTAAAACGGTTGCCATCACAATAGCAAAATACTTCATAAACGGCATATTTAAGCTTTTGGCAAGAATCAATGTAGCAATGGTATAAGCCGCCGGGGGAAATATAAATGCCCAATATCCCAGTGTTATAGGAACTCCCTGCTTTATGAAGTAATAGGTTATAGCCATAATGGCAATAAGCAGCCACCACAACCCAAATCCCCAAAGTAACAGAGAAATAAGTTTTACCAGCGGAGCGAGCGCTGCCGCGCTGATCAATTCTGGCAAAGCCAACTTTTTTAACAGTGGCAGGTAGGTATTGATTGCAACAATGGATACACCAATGGGCGCAACTCCTATCATAAAGCTAGGCGCAACATCTCTTCGCGGAAAATTGTAAAAGAGTGCACGAGACAAAACGCTGGTAAATATAATAACCGTTATTGGGATAGCAATACCTAAAATAAAAGTGTTCAGGAATAAAATCAACTTCGTATGGGATATACTTTGCATGTGCATTGCCAGAAAGTTGCCGGCAAACACTAATACAAAAAGACCGACTGGAGGCAAAAACCAAAACCCAAGCGCACGTCGCGGTTCGGCATGATTACCAATCATAACCTTAAAAGAAGTAAATAAGGCAAAAAATAAACCAATCACCAAGGCAATCCACCAAAAAACCAAGGCTAAATTATAAGCCGTGCCTTCGGGAATAAATGATGCAGGAACATTTATCAGACCGGTAGCACATATTGCTGCGGCAATAAAAATAGCTGAATAAAACTGTATCAAGCTTGAATGCCGCCATTCCTTAAGAATACAGTCTAAACCAACAAAGAACCTGAGCATCATAAAAAATGTTGCTACGGGAAATACTCCAATCGCAAGAACTAAGAACGAAACTGCCAATGCGTGCAATAAGCCGGTTCGCGCCCCAGATAACAATTGAAATACATTTGCTAACGCCCCTGTTCCCATGATAAAGATAAACCATCGGGGAGAAAACCAACGCAAGATATATTGTGCAGTAAGTTTGTTCTTGGGACTGTTTTCCGGTTTAACCGACATTTGAATCTCCTTTTCGAGTTAAAATTTGTACTGTATTTGCAAAGAAAGATAGTCAGCTTCATTATCTTTTTCATATACATTCTTTACTACACCTTCACCCCATACGTGGTCATAGAAAGCCACAATATCACATTGTGGGTTCAGTACGTAGCTCAACATAATACTTACCTCCTGGGACAATGCATCATGGCCTCCACCATTTCGAGGAATATACCCGGAAATGTTACCGCTTTTCTGTGTCGGACCGGTCCCCATATACCATCTGTCCGCACTCTCATCCAACTTAACTATATGATAATCCATTCTGGCAGTAAGCTTTTCGCTGGGTTTGGTAATCAGTTGCACAAAAAAATCTCTGTTGTTTTGAAGGTCATAATAGGGGTATAATTGGTACTTTCTCGTTCCTGGAGCCATCTGGAAAAAGGTTTCATGATCGCCATCAGACGGATTGCTGTCTCCAGAACCTATAAAATATCCTGTTCTAAACCAAGGTTTCCAAGGCATCTTTGTAAACTGATAGCCGATTTCACCGGTAATTGCGTAAGCTTCATGATCTAATTCATACCAATCACCGGCCTGCACACCTCCCCACAACAGAGTGTCCAACTGGCCCGGCCCCAAATCAGATATACCTAGGATATGTCCTCCATACATTTGTACATCTATATCAGCATGAGAACAAGTTGAACACACATTATCAGGCCGGTGAGTACAATCTCTCTTGTCGTCGTAGTTGTAGAAAAACGCAGCGAATTCAGTATCGGGAAACAGCGAACCCTTTTTAGCCGTTAATGTGGTAGTAATAATGTCAATATCGTCGATAGTTTCGTCAATATCTTTCTCCCATCCTCCCTGAGTGGGGTAGAAAAATGAAGTGGTCAAATTAAATTTATCATCATCCCATCCGGCTAAAGCTCCATCAAAACTTCTGCCAAAAGCTGACCAACCGAAGGGGCTTATCATTCTGTCTGCAAGACGCATATTCTTCAGGATATTGAATTTTTTCCCGTCCTTCTTATCTTGCACTTCGAGACCATCGCTGTATTCGAATCTGCCCCCCCTAAAGAACAGTTTCGTATCAAAAAGGTCACTCAAATGAACATAGGCCTGATGAACACCAAAATCATACGGGTTCTCTTCCCGATTATGAAGATAATATAGCCCACCCATACCAAAAGGACCGGTCACATTTGAGACCGCATCGTCGGGTAAGCCAAACATATGAACATATTGAGGCTGAAAGAAAATTTCCATGTTTTCTGAAGTATATTTCAGGTTCAAGCGAGTTCTCTGAAAACCAAAAGTATAGTCATTATTTGTATTAGTGCCTTTATTTGTTTCAAACCAGTTCCAGTAGGCATATCTGAAAAGCACACTTCCCCCTAAGGTCAACCTCTCATTTTTGTCTTCAGACTCATATATCTGAAATCCTCCGTTAGAGAATGAATAGGGCCAGTCCTTCGCTTTAACAGTCTCGGCTTTAGCATTAGCAGCAAAAAGCATACCTACTGCTATCGATAAAGTAATAAACATAGATTGCGTGCCTCTATCTGACATTACTAATCTCCTTGTTTCAATTTGTTAATTGCTTCAATTAGTGTATTGTGATTTTGAACACCGACAAAACGCCGTATTTCATTTCCATTTTTGAATAATATAAGCGTAGGGATACTCTGTACTCCAAATCGTCCGGCAACCCTTCCAGCGTCATCAACATTAAGCTTAGCGATCTTCGCCCGGCCCTCAACGCTCTCGGCTACTTTTTCCAAAATAGGCCCCTGCATTTTGCAAGGTCTGCACCACGGAGCCCAAAAATCAACCAGTGTTACTCCATCTGCTATAGTTGTGTTAAAATTATCAGCGTTCAGGTGTATTAATTTACCCCTGCCTACCTCATTATTCTCTGCGGAACCAGCCATTGAGTTGCTCTGGCAATTAGGGCAAATATTACTTGCCGCGAGAACAGCGAGAACCGCTATTCCCGCCAATATTCCTGCGATAGTTACCGTTTTTGACATCTTAATCATTGTTATTTCCTTTAACTTTATATATTTCTTTAGCCTTGTCTGTTGATTCAGATTAATTATTTGACCAACGTCATTCCGTAGATGCAGAATGCAATGTAGTACGCAACCAACAGCAGGAGGAACAATACCAGCAGCCAGATTGCCAGCATTGACCCCTGCGGATGACCACAATGACGACAAAATAGACTATAACGGCTAATCTCTTTATCACACGCTTTACAATTTTGAAGCACTGATTTTTTCATCGAATCAATCTCCTGCAATTGCGTTAGTAAGGTTTGGCCCGGGTTTCCAAAGTAAATCCGGGTTTAAACAGCCGAACCAATCGCATCAATCAAGATTTCCTTGGGTTGTACACCGACAAAACGCCGCACTTCATTTCCATCTTTGAATAATATAAGCGTGGGAATAGCCTGCACGCCAAATCGTCCGGTAACGCTTCCGGCCTCATCAACATTGACCTTAGCAATCTTCGCCTGGCCATCAACGCTCTCGTCTACTTCCTGCAAAATAGATCCCTGCATTCCAAAAGGTCTACACCACGGAGCCCAGAAATCAACGAGTGTTACGCCATTAGCTATAGCCGCATCAAACTGACTGCTACTTAATTTTGTTACTTTCTTATCCTGTATCGTTTTTGTCCCCAAAACTTTCGTACGAATTCCTTATTTGTTGTTTGCCTGATAATTGCTTTCAATGCTTTTTGGTCTTACAATTATTATAAATGCAGTCCAAGAGCTCGATGACGTTTTTGTTTTCGATTCGGTAGTATACTTTCACTCCATCCCGGCGGCAATTCAGAACGCCTTTGTCTTTCATCATGTTTAGCTGCTGACTCGTGATGGCTTGCTTACCGCCCAGAGCTGTTACTATATCGCCTACGCACATTTCCTTTGCCTCCAGCAGTTCGATGATCTGCAGCCGAACCGGATGGGCCACAGCCTTCAAAACATCAGCTACTTGTTCTGCTACCTTCTTATCCATTTTGAAATCTCACAAAAAATTTGTGTTATATTATTATATAGTAATAATTCGATATATCTTACCGATTGTTCGCAAAAAAATAAAAGAATTTTAGGCAATATTTCAGACGAAACTCACATGAGAAGTCCGGGTTAGCTCTATGTCTTTTGAATTTATAGACTTAACCGAGTCTTTCCGAAAGATTGTAATTAAAAAATTCACTGCAATTTTTATAGACCATCTTGGGGGATAAGCAAGGATTGATAATATTCATCTTTTTATGAAGAAAATTGGGCACTTTAGATTTTTTTATGCTTGACAATACGAAAGCGTGACAGTTAAAATGGGACATAAAGGTAAGCTGGCGGGAGCTTACGACAAAAGGATTTGTTCAAAGAAAAGGAATGGATAAAATGAAGGATTTATTTACCACCGGGGAAGCTGCGGAGATTTGCAGAATAAGCCAGCAGACAATAATCCGTTGCTTCGACGCCGGTCGGCTGGAGGGATTTCGTGTTCCCGGCTCAAGATTCCGAAGGATTCCGCGCCAGAATCTTGTCAGGTTTATGAAGGAAAACAAGATCCCCCTCGATTCCATCGAGTCCGGCAAGAGGAAAATTCTTATCGTCGACGACGATGCCGAGATCATCGAGCTTATAGTCGATGTTCTTAATCGGGACGGCAGGTTCGAGACAAAAACCGCATCAAGCGGTTACGAGGCGGGAATGGCTACCCAGCGGTTCCGGCCCGAATTGATACTGCTCGATTATATGCTGCCCGACGTCAACGGCAACGTTGTCTGCCAGACGATCAGAAAAAATCCCGAATTCGAGAGCATCAGAATTATTATTGTAAGCGGCGTTGTGAAGCAGGATGAGATCGCTCAACTGCTTAAATCCGGCGCTCAGGATTTCATAAGAAAACCGTTTGACGTCGCCGAACTCACCGGCAAAATCACTTCGGTCCTGCAGATGAAATAACACGATTGTACCGGTGGGACTGCTCGAAATCTCGATGATCGATAAAGAACATGGACGACGATATGCCGGACAGGTTATCTAATACAAAAATCGCGGCACAACAGGTAGAGCTTGCTGTTGGCCGGCTCGAATCACTCTCGACGCTGCCCTGCGTGGGAGCGAAGCTGTTTTCCAGGCTCCGGCAGGGCCAGTTCTCGTCTTCATCGATTTTCGATATTATAGAATCGGACCCCGCGCTGACGGCCGGAACGCTTTCGCTTGTCGGCCGGCGCGGCCTAATCCGGCCCGGCGGAAGATTCTCGCTCCATCAGGCGCTCGATAAGCTTTCGCTGCACGAAGTTCGCGATATTGCTCTGTCGGTGAAAATCATGCCGGTCTTCGAGACGGGCGATGATGTTGCCGGCTATAGCATCCAGTCTCGAAAAGGGCTTATGCTTCACAGCCTCGCGGTTGCCTGTTGTGCTAAGGAAATCGCCGAGATCGCATCGCCTCAAATAGATCCCCAGTTGGCGTACTATGCCGGTTTGCTGCACGACATAGGAAAACTCGCACTGCAGGAGGCGATGCCGAAAAGTTTTATCCGTATTGTCGAGGATGCCGAATCGACGGAACAATCCTCCTGTGTAATCGAGCAGGAGTATCTCGGCTGCGACCATGCGATCATCGGAAAACATCTGGCTCAAAGATGGCGGCTTCCGAATCAAATTGCGCTTGCAATCTGGCTACATCACATTGAAGTTGTCGCCATCTCTGACCGGATGCCTGAAGCAAAAATCGCCGCGGTGGTGCAATTGGCCGATTCGATGTCACGGGAGTTGAACATCGGCTCGTCCGGCAGTTTCGATACGCCCGGGCCGCAGGAACCGATAGCCAAGTACCTCGGGATCCAGATCGATCAGCTTCAGGAGATTCGTCACAGTCTTCCCGCGGCGCTCGGTAAGAAGTCCGCGGCGCTGGGCCTCGATGTACCCGACAACGTGACGGAGTATTGTCAGTCCGCTCACGCCGTCGCGGCACGGTTCGCCCGACAGCAGGCGGAACTGTCGGATGAAAATCGCCGGCTTCAAAGCGCTTCGAGCCACCTCGATTTCGCGGCGGATTTCCTGCTGGGCGTCAGCCCGTCTGCCGCTGCGATCGACATAGCGGAAAACTTCGCCGCCCGCTGGCAGAAGTTCTATCAGACGGGGATGGTCTGCCTGTATCTGGTTCCGTCGAACGGAGTTGAAACACTCGAAGCAATAGTTGTGGAAAACCTCGCCCAATGCAATATCGTCACCCTTGATGTCCCCGCCAATACACCGGCCGTACCGAAAGCGATAGAAAACGACTTTGCGATTTTGAACGCTCATGACCATATCGACTGGCTGCTCGAACAACTCGACGCCGACTTCGACCGGAATCGAACCAGACTTCTGCCGCTGCTTTCCAACGGCAGGGCGGTCGGGGCAATCGCGTTCGAGCTTAATTATCCGGGTGACACCGAATTGTTCGCCGAAAGGTTCAGGACATCCGCCTCGATAGCTGCGATTGTTTTGGACATGGCGATGGGTCAGCAAAATCAGCAGAATTATGCCGAGCATTTTGCGCGGCTTATTTCAAAACCAGCTCAGGCGGTCGGTTCCCCGGACGCTGGTGTGACCGATCGGACGGCTCAGGCGGAGGATTCCCTGAATGCCCTTGCTGAGATGGCGGCAGGCGCGGCGCACGAGCTGAACAATCCGCTGGCAGTGATATCGGGCAGGGCGCAACTGCTTGCTGAAGCGCAGAGTGACCAGGAAACGAAGGAAATCTTAAAACAGATTTATGAAAACGCCCGCGAGGCATCCGGGATTATCGAAGATATGATAAGCTTTGCCGAACCGCGTCAGCCCAGGGCTGCCCGGACGGAAGTTAAAAAAATGCTCGATGAGGCGGTGCAGTTGACCAGCAGGAAGACGAATATCGAAAGCCTTGATGTCAATATCGAAGTTGCTGGGGATGTCGAGAGCGTTTTTATAGACTCGGCTCAGATTGTATCGGCAATTGCAAATATCATTTCCAACGCCGTCGAATCTTACGGCGACAAATCCGGGCCGATAGAAATCACCGCCGGTATCGATGAATCGGGCGAGCTGGTGGAATTGGCAATCAAAGACCGGGGCAGCGGAATGGAAGCCGAAACGCTGAAAAAGGCGATTCAGCCTTTTTTCTCGGCAAAACCGGCGGGGCGAAAACGGGGAATGGGGCTTGCCTACGCAGCACGGTTCATACAAATAAATAAAGGCTTCCTGAATATCGCAAGCGAGCCGGGCGGCGGAACTACCGTGACAACTTATCTGCCCCTCGAATAAATACCGGTTCTTTTTAATACCGGCAAAGACCGTTGGCTGTGTTTTATTGCTTTTAAAACAAAACAAGGGGCGCCGGTTTAAGCCGTAGCCCCTTATTTTTTGAAGGAGGAGGTTAAGTTTCATACCATACTACGCCTTAGCTATCGCTTTGTTCGTAACCGGAACTGATCGCAGCTAAAAAAATATGCGGATTTACCGTGCATTTCCTCGATTTAAGGCTGAAAAGGCGGGATTACTCAATGACATTGCCGGGTTCAGCAGCCGGTTTTCAACGATTGTCGTCGGCCAGCTCGAACATGGCGAGGATTCGTTCGAGAGCATCATAAGGTGCCGTGCCGATGTTCACGGTAAGCTTATCATCCCTGTTGGAAACGGTTCGAACGTGTCCGGCAGCAAACAGGATGTTGCTGGCCGCCCGCTTATGGCTCGTTCGGGTCTTGACCTGGAATGCCGCCAGCGAAGGATGCGCCAGAAACTGCACGTCAGCTACCAGAGCGGCAATGGTTTGACCTTTGCTGTTTTTGCCAAGGTCACTCAGCTTTATATGGGAGATATTCGGCACGCCGGTGAGCAGGGCCACGGATGCGTGACGGTAGTAATAGTCACTCTGTGCCTGGCCTTGTCCGACCCTGGCAAGTTGCTCTTTAGCCTCGGACGGCTGGTCTGCTCCCGGACAAAAATTGACTGTGGGCTGATGGGCGAGATAGTCTTCCAGCAGCAATCCCAGACCCACGGGAGCGCCGTCTTCCAGTGACAGCAAGCTGGTGACGTTGCCGGTCACCGTGTAGAAATTCGAGCCGGTGACAGGCCGGCCCGCGGGCCCGTACGGAATCGTGTCGCCGAAGTCCTCTGCATACATGTGTATCGCCACCCCCACCTGGCGGAGATTTGCCGCGCAGGCAGCACGATGCGCCTGAAGCTTGGCCTGGTTCAGTACCGGCAGCAATATCGCTATCAACAGGCTCAGTATGGCTATCACCACCAGCAGCTCGATGAGGGTGAAGCCCGCGTGCCGCTCGCCATTTTCGTTCGATGGATAGTATACCTTTCGCATTTAACTTCCCGGACAAAGCTCTCAAAATCCACCGTGTCCGGTCTGCTCCAAAATGACAATTACTCCTTAACCGTCAACGCTGCTTCCGGATCAGGCAGCGACTCGATGAGCCTGACGTTATCCAGGTCCCAGAATCCGCCGGGCTGGCCGGCTGAGCGAAGGGCGATGCCGATATTCATCCCCGCCCAGTCATCGCCGGGTTGAACCGTCGGCAGATACAACGAAAAATCCGTCAACCGGCTCAAAGACAGATCCGTAGCATTCACAGTATAGTTCACGATGTCTACTATGTCGGCTCCTTCGCGATAGAAAAGCGCCAACTCGAGTGTATCGACCGGCACCTCAGCGGAAGGTGGGAATCTCCATGAACCGCCTACGGCCACGGTCAGCCGGTAGTCGCAGCCAACCTTATACGTATCAGCAAGATCCTGTTCCAGGGCATTGCCTTGCTCGGACCCCATGAAGGCCAGTTGGCGCCCGTCGGCATTATCCTTGTGGTCCCAACTGTCCACGTCTGTACTGGTGAACACGCCGGTATTGGTACTCGCCAGGGTATCCATATCAATCTCCGTCCATCCGTCCATGTAGGGCACTGCCGGAAAGGCGTTAGGATCCACTACCGGGGTCTCGAACGAGGCATTCTCAATCGGAATCGAAATGGGAGCCAATTCGATTAGCCGAACGTTATCCAAATCCCAGAATCCGCCGGGCTGCCCGGCTGCACGAAGAGCAATGCCGATGCTCATGCCCGCCCAGGTGTCACCTGCCTGAACCGTGGGAAGCTCCAGCGAGAAATCCTGCAATTGCGTATAAGACTGGCCCGTGGCTTCAACCGTTTGAAGAGCGATGTCCACAATATCGTTTGCATCGCGATAGTAAAACACCAGTTCGAGTGTATCGGCCGGCTCGGTGACTGCCGGCGGGAATCGACTGGAGACACTTACGCCAACCGTCAGCCGGTAGTCGCAGCCTGCTTTGTATACAGCGTTCAGGTCCTGCTCGAGTGCATTGCCCGTCTGTGAGCCGAGGAATGCAAGCTGGCTGCCGTCGGCGTTGACGATATGATCGAAGCTGTTAGGATCCGTATTGGCAAACACGCCGGTATTCGTGCTGGACAGCGTATCGATATCGACCTCCGTCCAGCCATCCACAAGCGGCACCGCGCCAAAACCATTGGGGTCCACTACCGGGGCCTCGAACGAGGCGTTCTCAATCAGAATCGAAACGGGTGCCGACTCGATGAGCCGAACATTATCCAAATCCCAGAATCCGCCGGGCTGACCGGCTGCGCGCAGGGCAATGCCGATGCTCATGCCCGCCCAAGCATTGCCGGCCTGAACCGTCGGAAGCTCCAGCGAGAAATCCTGCAATTGCGTATAAGACTGGCCCGTGGCTTCAACCGTTTGAAGAGCGATGTCCACAACATCGTTCGCATCGCGATAGTAAAGAACCAGTTCGAGCGTATCGACCGGCTCGGCGGCTGCCGGCGGGAATCGACTGGAGACACTTACGCCGACCGTCAGTCGGTAGTTGCAGCCAACCTTATACGTATTAGCAAGATCCTGTTCCAGCGCATTGCCCGTCTGCGATCCGAGGAAGGCAAGCTGGCTGCCGTCGGCGTTGACTATATGATCGAAACTGTTGACATCCGTATTGGCAAACACGCCGGTATTGGCGCTGAACAGCGTGTCGATATCGACCTCCGTCCACCCATTAACAAGAGGTACCGCGCCGAAACCATTCGGATCCACTACCGGGGCCTCGAACGAGGCGTTCTCAATCGGAATCGATGCCGACCTGGCCGGGGTAGCGGCCCATGATCCCAATAGTACCAGCACACTTAAACGTATAATATGACACATCATCCCTTTTTTCCTCTCGAAGCGAACTGATCCGGACACACCGGATGGCCCGCGCTTGGATCGTATCTATTTAGCAGCTTAACCGACTCAGCTACGCCGCCGAGCCTCTTTTCTAAATATGCTATCAGGTTTGTCCTGATAATTCAAGGTTTTCCGGCTGCAATACCTTCGAGAAGCGGCCTAAATAGAGGTAGAATTCAAATTTTACGGTCAATCATCAACGGATTATAATGCCTCAAACATCATCAGGGCAATAAAATCAAGTTTTTTAGTCATTCTTGGCATTAGCCGAAACTAATGGAAATAGGCTTAAATCGTGCTTTAATCGGCCAGAATGCCCTTCAGAGCAGATTTTCTATATGTGGTGACTACGTAATTTTGTGCCAACCAGAAAATGTTTTAAAATTTCCCTTGACAGGAATATAGGGTCTCTGGTATAAATAGATAAGTGAAGTTTTGAATTTATTGTGGATTCTGGCTTCATTGCGTATTGCTTTTCCACGGTTCCTGGGCAAGATGTGATGTGTTATCACATAAAGGACTAAGTTGGGATAAGGTAATGCGGCGGAAAACGGAGGAGTGGTATTAGGCAACCGGTAGTTCGGCTCTAAGAGCCCGGAAGGGTGCCTATTTTTCACCAGCATCTCTATCTGCCACAGAGTTTGTGGTCCGTCAAATATTGCCTGATTGACGGCCTTACCCGAATCTACAATATGGAGGGTCAATGGCCAAGACCCTTCGAGTCGGAGGTAGATATGTTAAGTTCAGAATGACGTAAATAAGTTGCAATGAACGTTTGATATGAGATGTGATGTGAGAAACAATTTTTAGGAAGGAGATGAAAAGATGAAGAAAATAATAATTATTGTAGCGCTCGTGATGGCAATAGGCGCCTCGGCACAGGCGGGGCTCAACTACGGCGTGATCTTTAGTGGCGGAGTCAATGCGGCTAA
>Ga0307434_1000315_pt1 | contig 37342 bp, 32 predicted proteins | sample SalMarWE160220MG_FD_202156 | JGI IMG/M metagenome (GOLD analysis project Ga0307434, IMG submission 202156) | Salt marsh sediment microbial communities from the Plum Island Ecosystem LTER, Massachusetts, United States - WE1603-220 | ecosystem: Environmental > Aquatic > Marine > Intertidal zone >... | reverse complement strand
GCAGTTACATCGGTGTCATTAAAGCAATTGAACTTATCACTCTGGATATCGAGTACTCCGATAATATTTTCACCACTCAGTATTGGTACTGCCAGTTCTGATTTTGTTTTCTCAACTCCTCCACGTAAATAATAAGGATTATGTCTGACATCGCCACTGACCTGAGTTTCCCCTATCTCTGCTGCACGTCCAATCATTCCCTTACCAATGGGAATGCGATAATCCTTAGAAAAGATATTTGCATAACCACCCGCAATGGATTTAGTCGCGAGGCAATTCCTCTCCTTATCGAATAAAAATAACATCACATTATAGTAATTAAATGTTTTACATACAGTTTTGACAATTTCAGTTAATAACGTACCAAGTTCCAGCTCACTGCTGATTTGTTGACCTACTTTATAGATCATCGCTGCTTGAGTCACACGTTGCTTTAATTCTTTTTCTATTTTCTTAAGATTTGTTATATCTTTAGAGTATACTGTGACGGCAGTTGTTTTCCCTGTTTTTTGATCTATAACCGGGCTTAATGTTCTTAAGAAATGCCTCTTATCTACCTTACTTTCGTGCTCATAAAAGGTTGGCTTACCACATTTAAGTACCTGTTCCACTTTTGTAGAAAATTTTATTGTTTGTTCCGGAGAATGAAATTTAGAATAATTTTGCCCTATAATTTTCTCTAACGGTTCACCATACCTTGATATGAGTTTCTCGTTGGCATGAAGAAAGTTGAGATTTTTATCTATAAGATATATAGGATCTTCACTGGATTCTATAAGTGACCTATATTTTCCCTCAGATTCTTGTATCGTTTTAACTAATTCCCTTCGAAATAAAACTTGAGAAATAAAATTGGCAAATAATTCCAGCGGCTTTACCGTCTCATCGGTTGGCATAAGACCACTTTTTGAATCATCCACTGAGATCATTCCAGTGAGATTACCCGAATTATCTTTTAACGAAATAAAAAGGTTGTCTTCTCTATGCCAGCGCCCTTTCCCATTGGCATATTCTCTTTTTCCATAATCCACTCCTTTTTGATCAAGAATATCTTTCATTGTATAGGGCACGTAGCATGATTGATTCCCCAATGATATCCCTTCCCTAAATATTCCTTCAAAAATCTCTCTTGATAATGGAACTTTCCTCATCCTTTCAATTGTCTTTTTATCAATTCCTTTGTATCCAAGTATATCTCTATATGGGAACTCTTCTTTGAATGTGTAAAATAAAACACGACTATAATCAGAAATATCTACAATTGCAGAACTTATTTTCTCAAATAATTCTTCATCATTTTCAATTGTTAAAATATCTGCCGATATTCCGGAAAATCGCTCAATTTGTCTATTTAATGACTTGATCCTTTCTTCATTTTGCCTTAATTCCGTAATATCTTCTGCAAATCCAGTCAGCCCTATAACTTTACCCTTCTTATCTTTCAGAGGAACTTTTGTAGTCCTGAAAATCATTCTTTTGCCATTCACAATTAATTTATCTTCTTTTACATAAGTTTTTCCCTCTTTTATAATCTTTGAGTCTTTCTTCTTAAGAATTTTTGCTTCCTCATTATTAAATATATCATAGTCGGTTTTACCAACTATTTTCTCCTTTGGTAAATTAAAAATTCTTGAAAATGCTTCATTAGAACTAGTATATGTGCTATTGATGTCCTTGGTAAATATTATCTCCTCAGAAGCATCAAATACACCTCTAAGGAGTTCCTCTAATTTCTTCTGTTCTTCCTCCATCTCAATGTTATATAAAGCAAATGCTATATCTCCTGCGACTTCTTTAAAAAGGGACTCCTCCTGAGCATCTTTAACTAATATCACAGGAACTGTAACTGAAATCAGCCCATAAATATTTGAGCCATACTTTAACCGGGCTGTCAGAGTCTTTTTATTTGAATAAAGATTTAAAACCGGGCACTCAGCACAAATTGAATCTTTCGCTTCTGTAATAACAATATCAGATTGTTCAAGTGCCTTTCTTCCACATACAGGTAATTTGCCACTTTTAAGAAATTCTGATACTTGCGATGAATACTTACCAAATCCTGAATTAGCATTTAATATGACTTTTCCGGATTTATCTAATAAGACAATCCATGAAGTAAAATAGCCGCGTGTCTCTACAAGCAGACTGCACGCCTTTTTAATCAAATTATCTCTATCTTCTTCTTTTGTAATGAGCTGATTAACATTCCGAATTGCTAAGATTATTTTATTAAGATGTTCTATCTTTTCTTCAGCCCGCTTGCGCTCGGTGATATCCCTGACTATTCCCTGGACTATGCCTTTTGCAGGGTCAATAACACTGGAACTGATTTCCACATTGATTATAGCGCCATCAGATCTTTTGAAATGCGACTCAAAACGGACTGACCCCCTCTCCTTGATAGCCCCAAGGGCATCCCTATAGGAGGGTAAAGCCCCTTTAGGATAAAGCTTTGAAACCAGCATGGATAAAAGCTGGTTGTGAGAATATCCCAGCATCTCACAGGCACGATGGTTGACATCCAGAATCAGACCATCAAGACCGTGGACGAAGACCGCATCATTGGACTGCTCAAATAACCCCCGAAATCGCCCCTCACTCTCCCTTAACCTGGTTTCCATCCTGTGCTTGTAAAGTGCCATCTCAATGGCACTATAGAGTTCTCTTTCCTCGAACGGCTTAATAATATAACCGAATGGCTCCGTTACCTTTGCCCGCTCCAATGTCTTCTCATCTGCAAAAGCAGTAAGGTATACCACAGGAATATTAAAACGGGAGCGTATTTGATCAGCAGCCCCAATCCCGTTGATCTTTCCCGAGAGCACAATGTCCATCATCACCAAATCCGGTTTGAGTTCCCCTACCTTTCGGATAGCATCCTCCCCTGAAGACACAACCCCAGAAACAACATATCCGAGATCCTGCAAACTCCCCTTAATGTCTTCAGCCACTATCCTTTCGTCTTCCACAACCAGAATACGGGTCTTGGCCATTATTCCATCCTCCTGAACTTAATTTGAAATTTCGTCCCCATCTTCCTATCCAATGTGATCTTACCCTGAAGCTGATCTTCTGCCAAAATGGAAACCAAATGCAAACCCAACGATTCTGTCTTCCGGAAGTCCAAATCCTTCGGTACGCCGACACCGCTATCGCTAACGAGCAGTTCAATCTCGCCCCCTGCGGTTAGTCGAACAGAGATCCTAATCTCACCTTTTCCCTGCCATCCCCTGGGAAAGGCGTATTTCAGGGAATTGGAAACCAGCTCGTTGATGATCAGTCCACACGGAATAGCCTGATTAATTCCCAGAGAGACATTCTCAACCTCTATCTTAAACGCAATTTTGTTTGAATCAGCCCCATGCGACCGATACAGGCTATTCGCCAGGGACTTGATATATTCAGCAAAGTCAATCCTGGCCAGGTCACGGGATTGATACAATTTCTCGTGGACAAGCGCCATGGACTTAACACGATTCTGGCTTTCCTTGAACATGTCAAGGAATTGTTTATCTTCGATGTTTTGGGATTGAAGTTTTAGCAGGCTGGAAATAACCTGCAGGTTGTTCTTGACACGATGATGAACCTCTTTTAAAAGTATCTCTTTCTCCCTGAGCTGGGCTTGAATTTTTTCCTCCGCCTGCTTTCGCTCAGCGACTTCCTCCTTCAAATCTATACTCGTTGCTTCAAGGTCTTCCGCAAGGTTCAATGTCGCCACCATTTGTCTTTCACTCTCTTTGACCTTCTTATCCAATTCAGCAGTTCTCTCCTTCACTTTCTTCATAAGGTTGGCACTGTACTCCTCCAGTAAATTTCTGGACCTTTTTAGATTTATAGTCATTCTATCAAATGCTCTTGATAGCTGCCCTATCTCATCTTTTGATTTAGATTCTATTTTTACTTCCAGGTTGCCTTTACTAATTTTTCTCGTAGCATCTCTTAGATCTATTATTGGTTTTGTAATTCTTTTTGAGAGATAGATGCCGAATACGATGGCCAAGGCAAAGCTAAGTAGAATGACTAATGCCGATATTATAAGCGCCATAGTAACAGTTTCGTATGCCTCCAGGACAGGCAATTCAACCACAACTGCCCAATTAGGAGTACCAAGCGGCACATGAGTAGCTACTACATAGGTGTTTTTGATGCCCTTTGATATTTCAGCCTCGCCTCCGTTAGGTAATTCCTTACCGTTTACAAATTTAGCTACCTCCTTCAGATGGATTAAATTTTCTCCCCTTAAAACACGGCTAATATCACGAAAAGCAATGAGATATCCCTGCATGTTCACTACATAAGCATAGCCGTTCTTGCCAATTTCAATTTGATCCATTAAGTCCCACATGAATTTCAGGTTTGCTTCGGCTATCAATGTTCCTTTAAAATCACCAAAGACATCTGTGATAGGAACTGCCATTATCACCATTGGTTCACTGGTTACTTTATCGATATATATAGGGCTGATATATGTTTCTTTCTGGCTCACCTTAGAAAACAGTTCACTCTTGTTATACTCCATTAATTGGACTGACAATAATTTTGATAAACGAGAGACTCTTAACAGTTCCTCTTTTTGTGCATTTAACAAGACCAACTGGCGAAATACAGGTTCAAGGCCCAGCAACTTCTCTAAGACCGGTTTCTGCTCTTCCTGAGGGATAATTACCAGATTACCACGACTGGCTACTACCTCCAACATGCTGAATTTTTCTCGAATAAAACCCTCGACGGTATTGGCTGCATCACGAGCAATGTGTTGTTGCTGCCCATTAATGATTTTCCGTTGGTTCCGGAAGCTGCTATACATATTTAAGCTGCTACTAATTACCAGTACTACTGCACTCAAGGTTAAAAATGCAATGGCTACAGTAACCGTTAAGCTCCGGAAGTTCTCTGTTTTTTTTACTTTACGCTTCGACATTTTAACGAATTATCTCTTTTGCCCTGCTCAACAAACCCTTACTCACGTTCAATCCTAGTTCTTGAATTACTTTGTAATTGAGCCTCAGATTATTCTTAGGGGAGACAACCATGATTGTTCCAGCAGGGGTACCTTTGAGGATTTTGTCAGCCAGGGTTGCAGCCAGTATACCCATTTCAACATTTTCAGGAACAAAACTAAACAAAGCCCCAAGGTCTGCCGTAAATTCCATTCCACCGCCAATGGGCACTTTATGTTCATTCGCAAACTTAAGAATCGCCCCAAAACCATCAGGTGAATGGTCAAGAATATCAGGCATAAGCAGAATGGCATCTATACCAATATCATCCGATGCAGCTCTCTTCTGCAGAGCAGTCTGAAGTTCTTCAACATTGTTGACAGGGTCTTCCACCAACGTTATACCTAACGATAAAGCTGCAGGTCGCAAACCCTCAAGAGCCATAGGAGCATTAGGGTAATTTTGATCATAGATTAAATAAACTCGTTTGGCTTGTGGCACCAACTCGAACAAGATATCGAAACGCTTAACCGTATTTTCCGGGCCAGGGTAGCGAACACCAGTGATATTCCCGCCTGGTTTGGGCACACTCTCTACCAGGTTAGTTCCTTCTATGCCAGCCATTGCAAAAACCACCGGGATGTTTGTCCCCTGGGTGGCTGCCTTTGCCACTAAGGCTGGATCAGTAGGAAACGCGAAAATTAAATCAACATTATCTTCCACAAATTTCTTTGCGACTCGCTGCTCACCCGCAGGGTCATTGTTCAATTTCTGCAAGTCATAGAAGATGTTCTTACCCCTTACGTAGCCTAATTCCGTCATTTTGGCCTTGAAACCATCTGCTATAGTGACAAAAGCTTCTGCGCCAGACATAATACCCACACGATACACCTTGGGTTTCTTTTCACCACAGCCAGTCAAGAACACGCAAACAGCAACTAACAAGATTAAAACAACCATTTGTTGCATAGATTTAATTTGTTTACTCAGATCCATTTTTATAACCTCTTTATTGATCATCATAATATTAGCGAATGATCCTATCTGCTCTGCTTAACAAACCTTCAGACACATGTACCCCAAGTTCTTGAGCCACTTTGTAGTTTATCTCAAAATAACTCTCTGCTGAGACAACCGGGATAGTACCGGCTGGAGTGCCTTTGAGTATTTTGTCTGCTAGTATTGCTGCCTGTTGGACCGTTTTTGGGTCATCGACATCTATACCGAAAATAGAACCATAGTCCCCAACTTGCATCGTTATGCCGCCAATAGGCAGCTTATGCTCATATGCAAACTTAGCTATTGCTTCAAAAGCATCATCCGTACAACTAAGAGGCTCAGGTATAAACAATATTGCGTCAAAACCAATAGCATCTAATTTATTTCTTGCATCCACCTCAGCCTGAATCTCTGCCGCATCATCTGCTGGAAATTCAATCAATGTTACACCAGCGGCTTCAGCAACCGGATACAATACCTCCATCTGACTGGCTACAATAGGGTAACCTCGCTGAAAAGGAACCCACATTATTTTGGCCTCCGGGACCAACTCGCGCATGACCTCAAAACGCTTGATCGCAAGGTCGGGACCAGGATAGCGAACACCTGTTATGTGCCCGCCAGGTTGTCTTACACTATTAACAAGGCCGGTCCCTTCAATGTTGGCAATAGCAAAAACAACAGGAATATCTGTTCCTTTGGTGGCTGCCTTGGCTGCCATGGATACTTCAGTGGGAAACGTGAAAATCAGGTCGACTTTATCTTCCACAAATTGCCTTAGAATTTGCTTTTCTCTTACTGGTTCAAAGTTCGTTCTCTGTATGTTGTAAACTATGTTCTCACCTTCTATGTATCCCAGCTTAGCCATTTCGGGCTTGAAGATATCAGGGATAGCGCCGATATAATCCAAGCCACACAGAATCCCCACCCGATACACCTTGGGTTTCTTTTTACCACAACCACTCAAAAATGCACAACCCACAATTAACATGATTAAAACTAGCATTTGCTGCATAGTCTTAATTTGCTTACTTAGATTCATTTTAATTACCTCCTTATTTAAATATTCTTCTCTTCATTTTCTCGAACATCATGCATTGGAAACCACCCACTTATGAAAGCGAGGCATTATCCTTAAAATAAATTGTATTAAGATTGATAATGAAAAAATTGTGTAAATTGGGAATGCAATCCACAAGGCTTTAGTTTTGATTTTCATTCGCTTCCTCTTATCCTGACCTTGAAAAGTTCGGATACCTTTTCAAGGTGCTTCGACGATTTTATATAGCGCCTTCTTCCCCGATTTCTCAAGAAGCTCATTAATCTCCTTCTTCAATTCAATCATTTTTATCTCTCTGTCTACCGATAGTCTGTTGAATTTTTCCAGTTCCTCATGTTTCCGTTTTAGTTCCTCCAGTGCACGATTGCGCTCTGTTATGTCCATAAAGTTTTCCAGAAGATATATTTCCCCTTCCTTTTCTATTTTGCTAACCGTCTTAATAATAGGTACTGTTTCTCCTTTACTGTTAAGAGTTACCCTTTCAGAGTAATCCACCCGTTGCCCCAGATCAAGAATAGGACACTTACCCTTCTCAGCTGGGCAAATAAATTTGTGACATATTCTCCCAATGACTTCTTCTCTTTTTCTACCAAATACCTTAAGGGCTGCATCATTAATCTTTATAATTTCTTTCTTACTGTTAATCAGAAGCAAACAACTCTCGGACGATTCAAACAAGCGATCAGAGAACTCTTTCTCAACCTTCAATTTCTCCTCTGCCTGCTTACGCTCTGTTATATCTATGAATATTGAAAATGCCCCACTATATTTATTATCGTCACTAACTAATGGACTGGCAGTCACCATAACAGTTCTATGCTTTCCATCTTTTCTATTAATAGTCAATTCGTATTTAGACGATTCCCCTTCCTTTCTAATTTCAGTCTGATCAAGAATATGTTTGAACTCTTCAGGTGATGTTAATTCTTTAAAATTTTTCCCAATAAGTTCCTCTTTAGAATACCCAAATATTTCTGCTGCAGATTGATTGACGAATGTGAAATTCTTCCTCTCATCAACAATTGATAATCCTTCTTCTATGCTCTCAACTAAGTTGCGATATTTTAACTCCGATTTACGTAACTCTTCCTCGGCCCGTTTGCGCTCGGTGATGTCTTTCATAACCGCAATAACCCCCACAACCTTCCCTTCTTTTCTCAAAAAAGAATTGCTAATCTCAGATATCTTCTTTTCACCAGATTTAGTATATAGATCAATCTCGTATGGGGATACATCTATACCTTTTCTAAGTTTGCTGAAAACGGATATCATTTTTGTAATGTCTTTTGCAGATATCATCTTTAAAATATTAAATCGTTTCCCAATAAACTCTTTTTCTGTATAGCCTCCGACATCTGTTATATATTTATTAATTCTTAAAATTTTCCCTGTCATATCACTTATAACTATGCCATTTGTAACACCATCAAAAATTGCTTCAAGTTCTGCTTCGCTCTCCCACAGTGCCTCTAGTGCTGCAGCCCTCTGGGCCTCCGCCCTCTTGCGCTCAGTGATGTCTCGGAATATCCCGAGAAGCACTTTTTTACCCTCAAGTTCAAAGATGCTGGCTTTGATTTCAACATCTTTGATTTCTCCCTTTTTTGTAATGACCTGTTCTTCAAGAATCTGTTCTTTTTTTTCTTTGAGGTGCTGTTTGTAAGTTCTGCTAAATCCCCCTTCGATTCTTCCCGGAGGATGGAGAATCCGCTGATGTTTACCAACAAGTTCTGATTTCTTTCTGCCGATCAATTTTAACGCTAAACGGTTACAGTCAATTATTATGCCTGTTGAGGCATCGGCTACGAAGATAGCGTCTATTGCCTCTTCAAACAGCTTTCTGTATTTTTCTTCTGATTTTCTTAAAGCCTTTTCTGCCTGCTTGCGCTCGGTGATGTCCCTCATAACCCCTTGCATGGCAATTATCTTGCCCTCTTTCCTCACAGGGGCAATTCTAATTTCTACAGGAATAATATTTCCGCTGCCATCTATTTGATTCAGCTCCAAGAAGTCGATTACTTCTCCTGACAAAACACTCTTCAGTACTTTTAAGGCTTTCGGCACTTCACTCAGGGGAGTTGTTTTCTTCAAATGTTTTCCAATGAGGTCTTCAGGCTTATAACCCCAGGCTTCTACTCTTGGGCTCACATACTGAATGAAACCCGTGACGGAGAGTTGAAAAATCACATCATTAATGCTTTTCAATATGGTCTTGAGTTTTTCTTCCGATTCCCGCAGCGCATCCTCCGCCCGCTTGCGTTCGCTAATGTCCTTGACCAAACACAGAAAACCATCTATTTTACCGTTCTTTTTCACAAGTGTGGTACTCACCACCACAGGAATTTTGTGACCATCTTTATGCTTTATTTCCAGTTCTATCTGATCAAGTTTCTTCTTTCCTGTCACTACGTCTTTGAAAAGCTTAAGTATTTTTGGTATATCCTTTATATCAAAGTAGCTGAGTTTAGTGAACCTTTTACCTATTATTTCTTCTGGCTTCCGACCAAAAATTTCTTCCTTATCGTTTGAATTTAGTATCGTGCCATACTTACTTACATAGACAATATGGTCACTGATATTTTCGAAAATTAGACGATATCTCTCCTCACTCTCCTTCAGTTCCTTTTCCACCTTTTTTTGCTCGGTAATATCTCGTGATATCCCAATAGTTCCTAAAGATTCACCATCTGTATCCTTAAGAATAGAAGCAGAAAGGAAAGATGTGAATACTTCGCCATCCTTACGCTTGTTCAATATCTCTCCACTAAATCTGCCAAATCTTCGGACAATCTTATTTATCTTCGCTTCTTCATCAACATCAACAAACAGGATTTTAACTTGCTTGCCCAGAACTTCTTTTTTGATATAGCCAAATGTTTTCTGCGCAGCTCTATTAAATTCTTTGATTCTTCGCTCTTTATCTACGGAGATAATCATATCCAGAGAGTTGTCAAGAAAGTTCCTAACATATTCCTGTGCAGCGATTAGCTCTTCCTTCATATCTGATTTCTTTCCTTTTCCAGTTTCTCTATCCTGAAGCGGGATACCTTCAATATAATGTGGAACGTTTTCTTTTAATTCATCAATTTGTCTATGCAGCTCTGCTAGCTCATTTAAGAGCTGCTCTTTTGTTTTTTCTCTCTTTATCGTTTTGTATCCTTTTCACTGTAAGTTCGTGAAGTTTCCCCGAAATTTTAGGGTTAAATCTGGCATCGCGTTAAAGTGATTTTATTGCTTGTTACAATAATTGTCAAAAATAGATCTCTTTCTGTGAAGATCGAGAAATCATATCTTTATAAATTTTTATCATTATCAGGAAAATTAGGCTTCATTTTTTATCGTAATTCCTTTATCATCCATACACATCTAAAAGGTCACCTTGGAATCTTTTAAAAGGTTTGTACAATTAAGGGACTCTTATCCTATCTTAAAATCTCATTAGAAATGTGCACAATCCCTGGAAGCAAAATTACTAAAAACATCTCTAAATTCCTCAATTATTTATTTTCGTTACTAAGTCAGTTTTTACTGGCAACGAATTTACAATTTTATTCTCCATTCATTTTCTATTGTTTATGCCGGAGGCATCCCTCTGGGATTGTAAATTGTCTGTTTACTATTATCTATTGTTGACTGGCTATTTTCAAATAATCAATAATCAATCCATCTTCACTTCATTACGCCGGATAAGTCGTTTCGATGGACAAGCTGACATTCGACTTTCTACATTTCCTTATCAAAATTCCGCACTCCGCATTCAACATTCCGAATTCCCAACTCCACATTCACAATTAGCGCAGGCTACTTTATATATACGGACGGTTTAACCGCCTTGAAATCACTGGGTATTCCCGTCAGACTCTCCGAATGTCCCACCATCAAATAGCCGCCGGGTTTGAGAAGGCGATACATCTCGTCAACCAGTTTTTTACGAACAATGTTATCAAGGTAAATCATGACGTTACGACAAAATATTGCATCCATTGGACCACGCATTGGGAATGGCGGCGTGGACAGATTGAGTCTTTTGAAAACTATTAGTTTCTTAAGAGAATCATTGACAGCATATTCATTGCTTCCATTGTTTTTTATCTTATGAAAATATCGCGACTTGAGAATCCGCGGAACCGATTCTATCCTCTTTTCATCATAAACACCTTCTCGAGAGTTATCTAAAACAATGGTAGAAATATCTGTACCGAGGATCTTTAAATCCACTTTCTGACCTTTTAATACTTCAAGAAGAGTTATAGCCATCGTATAAGGTTCTTCCCCGGTTGAGCTGGCAGCCGACCAGAATCTAAACCGTCTTTGTCCCTCTTTTAACCACTGTGAAAAAACCGCTTTCAGTAAGTCAAAATGGTCGGCTTCACGATAGAAATTAGTTACATTTGTTGAAATAACATCAAGCAGGCTAACCAATTCCTCACCACTTTCGTCATCCATGACATACTTAAGATAGTGCCGGCTGTCGGAAATAATAAGTTTTCGCATCCGCTTGTTAACACGAGCAGAAACCAGCGATTCTTTATTCTCTCCGAGTGAGATACCGCTTTTCTCGTAAACTATCTCTCTAATCTTGTTGAAAGTTCTTTTATCCATTTTTCACCTTTTTTTAGTCCAAAGTCGGGAAGTCTAAGGTCATCAAGTCTAAAGTCTGAAAGTCATAAAGTCGGAAAAATGAAATCTCGCTTTGACATTGGACATTAGACGTTCAACCTTCGACATTTGACGTTTGACATTCGACCTTCGACTTTTCTAAACAGTTGACCGTCATTAGTAACTTGATTAAAAAGGTATTCTATTTCTTTCGGAATCCGTTTTACTTGCTCTTCCGGATATATACCATCGGCTATAATCTTCCCAAATAGATTACTTTTATCTATATCCGTAGCGTCTACCCTCAGGTTCTTGGAAGCAAAGTGTCCCATATTTTCGGCAAAAATTATTGCAAGAGAATACGGCTCCAAACCCATTGCACATCCGGCATCCCAAATTCTGATACTTCTATTACCTCTTACGGTCGGAATTACGTATTTACTGATAAGATCCAGTATATGCCAATCTCTGAAAAAATACGTAAATGTGATAATAACCTCCTTTTAACTTACTGAGTCTCTGTAAGCAGAAGAATCTTCCACTTCGGAATAAGGGGATTCCTCGTTTTATTAAAAAATGGGGAGTGCGAACGAAGAATCACCCTTATACGAAGCGAATGTCTTCCATTTTGTATCACTCTAACACTTTCATTTTCTTACTTAGGTTCTATATTCTGTAATAAAAACGCTTAACTGTTCTTAGCTATTGAGGATATTTTTGAAAGATCGGCAATTTCTTCGGTTGTTAATACCTTTTCAACATTGAGCAGGATTTTTACAGAATCCTTAATTTTTGCCATTCCAAGTATAAAATCGGTATTAACATCAGCTCCAAGCGAGGGCGTTTTTTCAATATCATTTTCTTCAATGTCAAGAACTTCCGAAACGGCGTCTACAAATACACCGATCGCTTCCGAAACATCTTTTTTTGTAACTTCCACAACAATGATACATGAGTGCTCGGTTTCTTCAGTTGAATCCATACCAAACTTTTTTCTCAGGTCTACTACAGGAATAATCGTTCCCCTCAAGTTGATCACACCACGGACATAGTTCGGCGTACGAGGTACAGCTGTGATGTCCATAAGTCCAATGATTTCCCTTACTTTCAAGATTTCAAGACCGTATTCCTCATTGCTTAGTTTGAATGTCAAATACTTACCTGCTTTAGCAAATACGGAAATACCACTTTTCTCTGACATGATTTTCCTCTTTTTTTACCTTAATTTGATTATCGATTATTACATAACTCATTTTTTACATTATTCATCCAGAATATACACCGACTAAAGTCGGACATGTAGTAGAAGGGCTCTCAATTTTTGAGCGTTCCCATTATGTTTCGATTCTTCCAACATACTTTCTCAAAAGTCTAAACGCTATCCATGCAATTTATTGCATGGGATGCATTCGGGAATTCAAGCCTCCGACTAAAGTCGGTGTTTATAGAGTGTGCAGCTCTATCCCATCGAATAAATTCGATGGTTAATGTTTTCTTGAATTCTTCCATAATATCATCTCAAATTAGGAGTACCTCCACTCACTTCAATTGTCAATTTTCTGAATTCCGCATTCGACTTTTGACATTCGACCTTCCGCATTCCGAATTATCTATTTCCCTCCTTAGACATTTTCACCAACCCGTCAACATTGAGAATCAAACCGACTCGTCCGTCTGGCATAATCGTTCCCCCGGAAATACCGTCAATCCCATGGAAAGTCTCACTCAGAGATTTTATTACAATTTGCTGTTGACCAATCAGCTCATCCACCATTAGTCCTATATGTTGTCCAGCCGCTTCTATAACAACTACAACAGCGCGAGTTAGATCTTGCTCGGCTCCATCTATTTTAAAAAAACGGCTCAAACGAAAAAGGGGAATAAGTTCGCCATGGAATGAAAACATCTCGCCGCGGTTGACGACTATTGAAAGATTCTTTGAAGTGGGATGTATTAATGTAATAACCGAAAGTGTCGGAATAATATATTTTTCAGTTCCCACCTGAGCTATCATTCCTTCAATAATAGCAAGCGTGAGCGGAAGAATGATTGTAAAAACACTGCCTTTACATTTTTCAGAGCGGATCTCGACCTTCCCTCTCAGGGATTCGATGTTCCTTCTAACCACATCCATCCCAACACCGCGTCCTGATACTTCCGTAATTTTCTTTGCAGTCGAAAATCCCGGTTCGAATATTAGATTCCACACCTCATTATCAGTCAGAATTTCTCCATCTTTTAGAATACCTTGCTCCCGAGCCTTAGCAAGTATTGCCTCGCGGTCAAGTCCCCTTCCATCATCCTCTACTTCTATATAAATATTTCCCCCACTGTGAAAAGCCCGCAAATTTACTTTACCCTTTTCGGGTTTACCTACCTTGCGGCGTTCAGCCGGACTTGCTTCAATCCCGTGATCGACGCAATTGCGCATCATATGTATAAGTGGATCCCCAATTTTATCTACTACAGTTTTATCCAGCTCTGTGTCTTCACCTGATAGGATAAGTTCAATCGGTTTTCTTGCTTTCTTAGAAAGATCACGAACTAAGCGAGCCATTTTCTGGAATGTAGAGCGAACAGGTATCATCCTAAGCGAAGTGCCCATCTTCTGTAATTCTTTCGTTATTTTATCCAAACGGTTCAGCTGCTTAAAAAGGTTTGCAGAAGCAGTGCTCCTGATTTCCTCAGATTGACTGATCATCGATTCGGATATTACCAGCTCTCCTATAGTGTCTACAAGTAGGTCAAGTCGTTCGGCATCAACCTTCAATGTTTCTCTTACCTTTACTGTATTATTATTACTGTTTATTGCTTTCTGCCCTGATGGGGAAACAGATTGCTTTTTTACGGGTATTTCATTCTCTTCAGTTACAGAAACGCTATATTCGGTGAAGTTTTCGACTGGTTCTTGACTTTCTGCAGACAAATCACCGGATACATCAACTTCTTCCTGGGAATGATCACCTGATACTATAGTATTGATTCTTTTTTTCAATTCCGATAAGGTTTCATCTTGAGCTGGCAAGTTTCCCTTTGCAATAGAGCTGCCCAGGTTAGAAATCATATTCTTCATCTTATCTAAAACTTCGAAAATGATATCAATTACATCACTATCTAAAACCAGTTTCCCTTTGCGTACTCTATCAAGCAAATTCTCTGCATCATGTGCCAGCAGCCCGATATCCTTTAATCCGAGAAATCCAGCTACCCCCTTGATCGTATGAAACGCTCGAAACACAGAATTCAGAGCATCCTCATTTTTAGGCTCGGTTTCCAGTACAAGCATCTGCTGATCTGCTGTATCAAGGTAATCATTTGATTCGGAAACAAAATCTGTCAGCAAGTCAATATCACCTTCAATACTACTCTGTTCCTGAACTTCTTCGTCTACCGATTCTGGCTCTATTTGCTCTAAATTTTCAATTTTCTTTTCGGGTTGTTTAATTAGATACTTTTCTTCGGGAACAATCAACTTTTCTAAAATCTGTTCAATAGAAATGCCGGAAGGTGAGGTTGATTCCTTGCCGGAATAATTATCAAAGGTATTCCCTAACCAATCTTTAACTTCAAGTAAAATATCTACAATCTGACCGGGGGTTTACCTCATTAAGCAAATCTTCAATTTTGTGGCAAAGTTTTTCCACATCGGAAAGCCCCATTAGAGCCGATTCACCTTTTAGGGTATGAATAAGACGCTTAAGAGAGGCAAATTTATTTTTATCATCCGATTTCTCCAATCTCAGAATCAGTGCTTCCATTTCCTGCAGCACGGCTCCCTGGCGAGAAAGAAAATCAGCAAAGATCTTTTTATCAACATTGGGAGGAAGTGGAAATGAACGGGAGATATTTTCCTCGGTTAACGGAGCATCATTTTCAATAGGTGGGTTATGTGAAGTTTTACACAATCCCAATTCCTCAGGAAAATCCACATCCTCTGCTTTTTTGCCATCCCGGATGATTTCCTGAAGAGATGAAACGGTACGACTGATGACTTTAAGTAAACTTTCCTTATCCGGTACTTCCTCTATTCCATCGAGTATCAGTCTTTCCAGGATCCCAATTGCAGCCTTTGTTGCTTCTTCTACTCGATGCTCTGATGAATCTACAGCCCACTTCCCAATTTCCTCAAAATGTGTATGGATATCGGCTATTGATTGTATATCAGAAGGTTCAGCAAAAACCACTGCTTCTGAAAGTTCCTCTAGTTTTTCTTTGATTTCCACTAATTCTCTTTATGTCTTATGTTATCTGGTTATTAACCAGTAATAAGATCGGATATGCAAATCAACATTCTGCAAATTTAGATTTATAATCACCACAGTAAGTCGGGGAGCCAATCCTACGTTATATTCAGAATTAACCCAAAGATTTACCCATCTGACAAGGCAATTTGGGCAGGTTTGAGTACTTAAACATTTAAAAGAATATTCTTTTGACTTTTTAACAGTTTCCCCTTGTAGGAATATGCTTTCCTGGAGTGCCATCATTAATTTTTAAATCTTTACATTTATTTTAGGTTTAGCATAGAAGGTATTTAACAGACGAATATTTCAGTCTCTTTTTTCGACCTGAAATTATTTGCCCTTTATTCCAGTGAATATTTACAGCCCAATTACAGGAAACTTTAAACCAAACAATTGCTTCAGGTGATTGTCGAATTATTTGTGCTGATGTGATCGAATTTCTCATTTACCGTTCAACCTTTTCCCCCTGCAGTCTCTATTGTAGTTAGCTTATTAAAAGAACAATACCAGCGTTCCTCATTATTTTTTTCAAATAATATGCCACAAACTTCAATATTGAAGTTTCATGATTTATAATTACATAAGAATCAATGACTATTGTAACTTAGATAACCCTTTCCCAGTAAAGATATTAATAATTTTAGGAGAAAATAATTTATTGTGATAGCAGGAATATTTTTCCGTATCTGGAAATAAGTTTCACCACCTGGCAGAAATTAGGTTAAATTATTTTTTAAAATGTGATATATTGGCTAAAATTGGTGAAGTGAGCTAAAGCTATATATTCAGGCACTCCGGACTTTAGCTCACTTCGATATTTTAATTAAAACTATTTCTTACAGCTAGTGACAGTATTGAATATAACTTTTAAGGTTCTTGTCTCCACTAAGTTTAAAGTTTATCAGGGTTAAGAAGATTCTCAACGATAACATCGAGAACTTCTTCCGAATCGTATTCGCCATTTTTGATCCTGGAGCGGATTTCAGAAAGTCGGTTAGATTTTTTTTGTGACACAGAAGTTTCCTGTATGTCTTCAGGACCTTGAGATACAATATCTTCCACAATTTTTGCTAATATTTCTGGTCTGGAATAAAAGTTTGATTTAATTCTCTGGTGTACCCTGATCAGGTCCTCTTTATCCAATGTTTTAATATTCTCAAGTTCCTTAAGATAACGAGATACCTCAGACTTCCGATTTAATAGAGATTTTCCTGAGGAGGAAATATCAACGATGTCCTTGATTACTTTATTTGTTTTTGTGTCTTCGTTTGATACTTTAGCTGTTTTGGACTCCTTAGAGTCCCTGACCTGCTTCAGGTTTTTGTCCCGTTCAACTTTCTTAAAATCTTGCGAAATTCCTGTTACATCATTAATTGGTGTCAAATGTTTTTACTCCTGGTGTATATCAACGATTTTATGTTTTTCTCTTCTAAAAGAGCGATTACTTTTTTTATTCCTATTATAATTTTCGGAAACTTTTATCATTTCTTTAATGATTTCCATTTTTTTCTCTTTTAGAATATCAATAATCCTGGAATCAATCGCAACAAGATTCCCTGCAATCTTAGCAATCCTTTTGCGAAGATGAACCTGGTCCTTTTCCACAAACTCTTTTGTTTTTCCTTGTTTCGACTCCAAAGATTTTAACGTCTCAATCCAATGATTGCGTTTATCGAGAAATTTTATTACGGATTCTATTTCATACGGACTGGTTTGGTTAATAAATTCTCTTGTCTGTTCCTGCAATAGATTGAAACACTCCAATTCCTGCTTTAACAATTGATTATGTGATTGTTCAATATTACGTACGAAATTCACTTTATACTTTCCCTTTAAAAACAATTCCCGTTGCGTCAAATAGATGCCCTAATCGAGCTAACATTTCCTCCGGAGGAATCTGTCTGATAACTTCTCCCGTGTCTTCATCGATTACGCGTATGACCGGTTTGCTAACTCGATCATCGAAGTAAAATGATAACTTAGTACTGAAAGAGTGAACAAATTGATTCACCCTGGATACCAGTTCAGGTAAATCCAGATCCAATTTTGCTATTCCAAAAGTATCATTATCAGATTCATTGCTTAAAGCATGATCCTGACTTACTTTCTTAATTTCTATTATATTTCCCACAATAGGTTTGGTATTAGAAAAACTTGAGGATTGTATAGGTTCTATCCCGTTCATTTTTACCTCCTAATAATTATTGGAGAATGAGCTAAAGAATGATTGCTGATTTGTCAATCTGGACATAGTCTCTTGCAATTTCGCAAATTCTTCTCGTAGTTGAGTTTCTCTTTTTAACAACCATTCATCCATATAAGATATTCTGTCATCCAGGTACGTAACCTGGTCGTCTATATTGTCCTTGCTGTTATCAATAGTACCGCCTGTATCAACAAAATTATCAATATAGTCTTTAATCTCTACTGCTATACCATCAGATGCATTAAATAAATCCGATACATTAGTTGCATTTGCTTCTAAAGCTTCGGTAAATTTATCCGAATCTGCAATTGATAATAAACCTTTATCGTCTGCTTTTATTCCAATCGAAGATAATCTGGAATAATCGGAATTACTCACTCCCGATACTTCGTTAGAAACAATACTGCGTAATTCGGTTATAATTCCTCTGTATATATAATCATTAGAGAGAGCACCCGATTTATATGTGTCCGGATCCATTTGTGTATTGGTTCTTAAAAATGTAATAGCCTCATTATAAGCATCGAGAAACCCCTGAACTTCTCCTTTTACAGACTCAGTATCTGTGTTTATAGTAATCGTTTCAGTTGTTGAAAATGTATCCAATAACTGCAAAGTGACACCACTCAATGCATCGGTCACATTATTACTGTCCCGATAAAACGTCAGACCATCCATCGTAAACTTTGAATTAAGTTCACTGTTTGTAGCACTTGTGCCAACGTATGTTATATAACCTCCGGATGTACCTGAATATTGGACTGCTGCATTTACTTCCAGTGCCTGCAATAGGTCGTCTGTACTATCAGTAAAGTCCATTCGATAGGTATATCCGGACTGCTCAGTCCGGAGCACTAAACGTGATTTCCCGGTTTCTTCAGTTACGATTGATGCGTGAACAACTTCATCACTATTTATTGTTTCTGAAGAAACTGCACTGGTCATTGCACTATTGATAGCATCGGCAATATCTGCAAGTACCTGGTCATCATTCTGTGAAAATTTATCCGCTGTTACGGTGACATTAATAGATTCACGGTTAGATGGATCTGCGTCGGTAGGATGAGCAACTTCGATTGAGAAAGTCTGATCAGTTGTAAAACTGGTAAAACTCGTATTACTGTCTGTATACTGTTTTGACACACGAGTATCGGAAACAGCCAGACGATCAACAGAAATGGAGTGATTTCCCAATTCAGCGGTAGAGCCAGCAGAAACAGTAAATTTATCAGTATCACTGCCAACAGCTAATTTTGTAGCAAAATAATCTGTTATCGGATCCGTCAACCGCTCAACTTTAGATTCAAGTGTTGAGAGTTTAGAATCCATATCAGATAGGACGGTTTTTCGATCATTTAGTGTATCTTTTTTACTAACTAAATCATCACGGGGACGCGACTCAAGCGCCATGTATTGACTAATAAGTCTTTCAATAGATGATTGATTTGTAAAAATTGATCCTACATCTATCGCCATCGTAGCCTCCCTACGTGATTTTCATTGCTTCAGACCATGTTTCCCTTAACTCATTCAATAATTCCCTTGCTTCATTGAAGTTATTGGAGTTGATCTGATTAAGTATATAGTGATATAGCTGGAAAAATTTGACTGCAATGTTCTTATCGCTATCAAAATTCAGAGAGTTAATCAATTCCTGGACAGCCTGACTGGCTTTGACCTTTTCTTTACGTACGCAAGCAACTATTGCTGCATCATAAATATAGACAATGAGCTGTTCCGAGCTTGCTGTGAGTATTTTCTGAACTAAATACGGATTAGTTTTAACAGGTTTTCTTTGCATATAATTATTCCACACTTCTCTATTCTCCTTTATTTTTTGTCAATTATCATGCCATAATCTGATTTAATCTTTTATATTGAAAGTAAGATCTCTGTTATTCACAAAAAACTCTTACGGAAGCTCCAGAACTCATGAATATATTCCTTTTTAATGAGAGAAAAAAGAGGTGGGAAATAACTGCCCACCTCCTTCCAATTTTACCATCTCTCCGTTACGCTTACTGGAACAGTGATAGTACAACTTGAGGATTCGAGTTCGATTGAACAAATGACGACAATGCTGTTTGCTGCAGGATTTGTAATTTCATTACCTCCATCTGCTCCTTTGCAAAATCGGCGTCTTCAATCTTACTCCTAACCGCCTCTGTATTTGTGATCCCCACAGAAAGATTTGCCTCCTTCGTAGCGAGACGGGATTGAAATTGACCAACTTCCTGAACAGAACCTGATAATTTGTCAATAGCAGTATCAAAGGTCGTGATAGCTGTGGCAGCAGCAGTTGTCAAATTAACAGAGCTAACCACCAGACTTGCTGAATCGGCAGCATCCAAACTCACTGCAAGAATATCACTCGCAGTTTCTCCAGTATGAAAAGTCAGAGAGACCGGAGTAGCACCAATTAGGCTGTATTCATTGAATGTGGTGCCCTCGGCAATTTCATCAATTTCGGTTATCAGTGCACTAACCTGATCATCCAATGCTGACTTTTGTTCTGTGGACAGCGACCCGTCAGCTGCCTGTGTGGCTTTCTCCTTACATGTCTGAAGAATGTCCATAATATTCTGATAACCGCCCTCAGCAATGTTCAACACATTCTTGGCATTGCTTACATTATCCAGAGCAACAGAAAGACCTTTTTTCCGACTTTCCAAACTCCTTGCTAAAGCATAACCCGCCGGATCATCTCCAGCCGTGTTGATCCTTTTTCCTGTCGCCAAACGCAATTGATGCAAAGCCATGCCGTCATTTATTTTCATTAAAGACTGGAATGACTGTAATGCTTCAATGTTGGCGCCAATTCTAAAAAGATCACTCATAGTAACCTCCTTGTTTTTTAGGGCTTCCTTACCCAATTAAGGTGGTTTAAAATTATTTTTTAGAAGTTGGTACCACCAACAAACCAACATCCAATTTCAAAAAACATTCTATTATGATTGTCGGACAGTTGATGAATAACTTGATTTTTAGCGTAAAAATGCAAGCATGAAAAAATCGTAAAAATATTATTGAGTAAAAACCAGTAAAAACCGGCAATAAATAACAATCAATTATAGTCTAAGGTCGAAAGTCAAAGAAAGGTCAAAAGTCCAAAGTCAAATATGGAAAGAATTGCCTGCCTGGTGGCAGACAGGAGCGGTTAATATTTGGAGATGATATTTTGAAAAATTCAATGGAAACAGAAAAAAATATTAACACCACGTTTCAACGTGGTGGAAGGAACGAGCCTACACAACCCGACTTTAGTCGCTGGAGACTGGAAGAGCTCATCCCACATGCCAGACTTTCTGACCTTGGACTTTAGACTTACCGACTTTCGATTACAGAGGCATAGTTTTTGCCAAAAATAAAATGATTATGAAAGGAAGAGATCAAATAAATTGAATGCTCAAGATATTTTTGCTGCTGCTATTCGAAGCCACGAATCAGGAGAGTTGAAGAGAGCAGAACAACTTTATCAAAAATTTTTATTTCATTATCCGAATCATCCGAAAGCTTTAATCAATCTTGGAAATGTTTCAAAGGACCTCGGAAAATACCATAAAGCAATATCCACTTACAGTAAAGCTTTACGATTGCAGCCAAATTCCACAGAGATTTATTACAATCTTGGTATAGTACTGATAAATATTGGAAAATTCAGAGAAGCAGAACACAGTTTTGAATTGGCAATAAAAATGAATCCTGATTTTGCTGGAGTGTATTATTATCTCGGAATTAGTCAAAAAGGTCAGGGAAAGAACGAAGACGCAATAAAGAATTTCAGTCATGCAATTCAATTAAATCCTGAATTAATTGAGGCTTATAATGAATTGGGGCTTGCTCTTAAAAGAGTCGGTGAATTTGAACAGGCGGAAAAAATATTTCGGAAAATATTAGATTTGGACCCCAATTATGCTATTGTCTATAATAATCTCGCTAATTTGATACAGAAACAGGGCAGATTCTCCGAAGCAATGAACTATTATAACTGTGCTTTAGACCTTATCCCAAATTTCTGTGAAGCATTATTTTCAAGGTCACTTTTGCACTTATTAAAGGGTAATTTTGAAAAAGGATGGCTTGATTTTGAATATCGATGGAAATTAATAGATGTTCATAAGAAGAAGTTCGATAAACCCCAATGGAAGGGAGAATCTCTCACAGGGAAAACAATTTTTCTCTGGGCGGAACAGGGACTTGGCGATACGATTCAGTTTATTCGTTATGTTTCACTTATCAAAAAGAGCGGCAGCATACTAGTAGTGCAATGCCATCCGTACCTATTAGAGATTCTGTCCTCAGTTGAGGGGATTGACAGACTAATATCTAAAGATGAAGATGTGCTTGATTTTGATTTTCACATACCGTTATTAAGTTTACCGGGGATTTTTAAAACTACTCTTGATACAATCCCTAACGATATTCCATACATAAATCCCCCTCCTGAATACAAGGATAAATTCCATGAAATATTTGATCCACATGATAAACATTTCAAGATTGGAATCGTTTGGGGAGGAAATCCACAAAACAGACGTGACTACGACAGATCATGCAGGCTACAATATTTTCAGCCGTTACTGGAACTGAATGATGTAAGTATTTTTAGTCTTCAAAAAGGTCAGCAAGCGAGGGAATTGGACAAATATCCTGACGGAAGGATTAATAACTTAGTCCAACTGCTTCATAATTTTGCTGATACTGCCGCAGTTGTAATGAACCTTGATCTGGTTATTACTGTGGACACAGCAGTAGCCCATCTTGCAGGTGCTCTTGGTAAGCAGGTTTGGATTTTACTACCGTTTTGTCCTGATTGGCGCTGGATGTTAAATCGAGATGATAGTCCATGGTATCCGACAATGCGATTATTTCGGCAGCTGAAGCCAGGTGATTGGAAAGGTGTATTCAATCAGGTTAAAAAAGCTTTAAATAAAATGACTACAAAGAAAAAACCTCATTAAATGAGCACTAAAAATACTTTATCAATTGCAATTCAGTACCATAAGTTGAGAAATCTGAAGAAAGCAGAGCAACTTTATCAAGAAGTCATTAAGAATAATCCAAATAATTCAGACGCTCTTCATCTTTTTGGATTAGTCGCTCACCAAAATGGAAATAATGGAGCAGCAATTGAATATATGAAAAAAGCATTGAAAATAAGCCCTTCAAATGAGGTGTTTTATCTAAACCTCGGTAACGTATATTCTGGAATTGAGATGCTCAATAGAGCGATAGAGTGTTTTAAAAAGGCTATTAGTATTAATCCTGATTATGCTGATGCTTACTATAATCTTGGGAGAACTCTCCAGAAACAGGGAAAAAATGACCAGGCATTAATTAATTATCATAAAACGATTGAATTCAAATCTGATAATCCCTATGCATATTATTATTCAGGCAATGTTCTATTTGAACAGAAAAAATTTGACGATTCAATTAAATACTATGAGCAAGCCGTAAAATTAAAGCCGGATTTCCCGGAAGTTTTTAACAATCTGGGTATAGTATTAAAAATGAAGGGGAAATTCCTGGCTGCGGTATCAAGTTTTAAAGAGGCTATAAAATTGAATCCTGAGTTTGCTGAAGCTTACTATAATATGGGAAATGCTCTCAATAAATTGGACAAGTGCATGGAGGCGCTTGACTGCTACAGAGAAGCCATACGTTTAAATCATCACTATGCCGAAGCGTATTTTATGATCGGGAAAATTCTACAAAATTTAAATTTTTTAGAGGAAGCAGTCCAATGCTACCATGAAGCAATAAATAATAAACCTGATTATTCTGAAGCCTATAGCGACCTTGGTGGAATTTTTCGTGAGCAGGGAAAACTAAAGGAAGGATTGAAAAGTGCGTTGAAAGCTGTAAACCTACAATCGGATAATCCTTCCGCACTGAATAATTTGGGGAATATCTACAAAGAAATGGGCAATTTCAAACAGGCGAAACAATGTTATCAGCGTGCAATAAAGATAAAACCGGACATGGTCGAAGCTTATGCAAACTTAGGCGATGCTTATTTAAACATCCTGGATTTAAAAAATGCTTTATACTATACAAATAAAGCAATAGAAATACAGCCGGATTTTAATGCAAGATGGAACAGGGCGCTTCTATTTTTACTAACTGAAAATTTTGAAGAAGGCTGGCATGAATATAAATGGCGCTGGAAAACTAAAGACTTTGTCAAGATCAAACGTAATTATCCGCAGCCTTTGTGGGATGGTACTCCGCAAAATGATAAAACCATTCTAATATGGGTAGAACAGGGGTTTGGTGATACGATTCAGTTTATTAGATACGCTTCGCTTATAAAACAGAGAGTCAAAAAAGTGGTATTTGAGGTTCAACAACCCCTGGTCAAACTAATATCTACCTGTCCCGGCATTGATAAGGTAATTCCACTAGGCATCAATACGCAGGAATTCGACATACATATACCATTACTCAGTTTGCCTGGGATATTCAATACCAACCTGAAAAATATTCCCTGTCATGTTCCATATATTTCTTTACCTGACGGACATAAAATTGATAACTCTTTAATTATAAAGGAAAATGACAAGTTAAAGATTGGAATTGTATGGGCAGGAAATCCAAAACATAAAAATAATCGCAATCGTTCCTGCCCGGTTTCTCATTTTATTGAATTAGGAGAGAATGAAGATGTGGTTTTATTTAGTTTACAAAAGGGTCCTCAAAGTCAAGATTTGAACAGATATAGAGCAGAGGGTAAGGTTATAGATCTTAGTGATATAATGAATGATTTTTCGGACACTGCAGCAATGTTAGAAGAATTGGATTTAGTTATCACTGTTGACACGGCGATGACACATCTGGCTGGCGCTCTTTGTAAACCGGTCTGGGTATTACTACCGTTTTGTCCTGATTGGCGCTGGTTGTTAAACCGCAGTGATAGTCCATGGTATCCGACAGCGCGACTGTTTCGGCAGTCGAAACCGGGCGATTGGAAAGGCGTATTTATTCAGGTTAAAGAAGCTTTAAACAAAATGATTATAGAAAAAGGAATCCAGTAAAGTGAATGATAAAGATACTTTGACTGTTGCGATTCACTACTACGAATCAGGAGATTTGAAGAAAGCAGAACAACTTTGTCAAGGAATCCTGAGGGAAAACCCCAACCACCCTGATGCTCTTAATCTTTTTGGTATAATTGCATATAGAAATGGAGATAATGAAATTGCAGTTAATTATATTGAAAAGGCATTAAAACATAATCCGGACTTACCTGAGGCTCATTATAATCTGGGAAATGCTCTTAATAAATTGGGCAAGCCTGTGGAGGCGCTTGACTGCTACAGAGAGGCCATACGTTTAAATCATCACTATGCCGAAGCATATTTTATGATTGGAATAACGCTACAAAATTTAAATCTTTTAGAAGAAGCTGTACAATGTTACCGTGAAGCAATAAATAATAACCTTGGATTTTGTGAAGCCTATAATAATCTTAGTGGAGCGCTACGTGAACAGGGAAAGTTCGATGAATGTCTGGAAAATGCTCTCAAGGCTGTGAAATTTCAACCAGATAATCCTTTTGCTCTTACTAGTTTGGGGAGTATCTACAAAGAAATGGGCAATTTTCAACAGGCGAAACAATGTTTTCAACGTGCAATAAAATTAAAACCGGACATGGTCAAAGCTTATACCAATCTAGGCGATACATATTTAGCCATCCTAGATTTTGAAAATGCACTATATTACACTAATAAAGCAATAGAAATACAGCCGGATTTTATTTATGCAAGATGGAATAGAGCAATTATTTTTTTATTAACTGGAAATTTCAAAGAAGGTTTGAGTGAATACAAATGGCGCTGGAAAACTAAAGACTTTGTCAAGATCAAACGTAATTATTCGCAACCTTTGTGGAATGGAAGCCCGAATACAGATAAGACAATTTTAATATGGGCAGAACAGGGGCTTGGTGATACAATTCAGTTTATCAGATACGCTCCTCTTGTCAAACAGCGAGCCAAAAAAGTGATAGTTGAGGTTCAACAACCTTTAGTTAAACTAATATCCACCTGTTCAGGAATTGATCAGGTCATTCCAATGGGAAGTAATGCACAGAAATTTGACATACATATACCATTACTCAGTTTGCCCGGGATATTCAATACAGACCTGAGAAGTATTCCCTGTGATATTCCATATATTTCAGTGCCTGATGGACATAAAATTGATAATTCTTTAATTGTAAACAAGGGTGATAGATTAAAAGTTGGGATTATATGGGCAGGAAATCCAGGACATAGGAAAGATCGCAATCGTTCCTGTCCGGTTTCTCATTTTATTGAATTAGGAGAGAATGCAGATGTGGTTTTATTCAGTTTACAGAAGGGTCCTCAAAGTCAAGATTTGAACAGATATAGAGCAGAGGGTAAGGTTATAGATCTTAGTGATATAATGAATGATTTTTTAGACACTGCAGCTGTATTAGAAGAATTGGATTTAGTTATCACTGTTGACACGGCGGTGACACATCTGGCTGGCGCTCTTGGTAAACATGTCTGGGTATTACTACCGTTTTGTCCTGATTGGCGCTGGATGTTAAATCGTGATGATAGTCCGTGGTATCCAACAATGCGATTATTTCGTCAAATAAAACATGGTGATTGGGGACAAGTATTCAGTCAAGTCACAAAATCATTGTTGCAACTAATAAATAAAAATAAACAAAATCAAAGAATATAACTTTTAGTGTTTTTTAGAAATATATTTTGGGTGAGTTAACATCATTTGCAAGATTGCTTCGGGGCTTAAACCATCTTCGAAGCAGTAGTTGCGAACATGGTTACGTTTTTCTATAAAACAATCATCTACTATAGCTTTTTCTATCACTTTATCAGAAGTATCAAAGTTTTTTCCCGAAATAATATAACCACACTGATATCCCCAGTACGAATTAGTTATATCTTTAAATGTTAAATTTTCCGGACACTCGTTATTGTGATCTAGAAAAATAATCGGTTTATCGAAATACAAAAAATCATAGAAAGCTGAAGTTCTGTCAGTAATTAGTAAATCGGAGATGTCCATATATTTCAAATAATCGTGTCCGATAATATCAATAAAGAAGTAGATGGATTGTTCTTTTAATGCGAGTCCAAGTGCCTGCACAATTTCCTTTTCATAAATAAGATTCGGGTGCAATTTGACTATATAATTGAAATCAGTGGAAATTTTTCCCTCCTTTAACAAGCGTATAAAGAAAGGAATTGAGCAATAATTTTTCTTAGTATGACCTGGATTGTAAGAAAATGTAGGCATATATAATACTGTTTTTTTCCTTGGATCTATCCTTTTTATTCCAGAAAAGATTTCTTGTCTAGAAGGACGAGCAGAAAAGTAGCTTTGAATACGCAAATTTCCAGCTTGTATAATTAAAATTTTCTTTCCATCACCTGTTTTAATTATTAAAGGATTTCTATAAGAACGTTTACTTTGTGGTATGTTTTCTATCTCATAAAGTATATCCAAATCCTTTTTCCCTGCTAATACCGTAATGTCCCACAAATAATTAGTTTTAACATATCCACTATCTGTGAATTTCCCTGATATGCCGTGATTTAAGAAACCAAATATGATTGATGGTGACAGTTTCGGTCTTATGTTTTTTTCAAAAAAAGTATAAGCATTTGAATGTAAAATAACATCGCATGAATTAAAATATTCAAGCAGCTTTGGGTCATTAGGCTGAAATGTTCGTAGCCTTAAATTTGGAAAATTTTTCCGCAAAATATCGTGATAAGCCGATGTTGCACCAATTACACAATACTCTTTTTCACTGCTTGCATTAATGAATGGCACAAGGTAGTAAAAATGATGGTGAGATGGTCCAATAATGAAAAATGTGAATTTTTTAGACATTTTTTTTTCTCTATTAAAAAATGATTTTCTATTTGATATTGGCTAAAATAGAAACAGTATAAAAGTCATAGATTTTTGTAATTACTTATCGTGATAGTAATATAGATGAATAAAGATAAAAAAACACAAAATAAATTAGTCAAATATTTTTAAAATTTAAAATTTTTAGGGTATGTAAATATTGACGGTTATCAAAAATTTTAAATATTAAAAAAAGCCCTCTATTGCTAACATAGGGGGCTTTTTTCGGACATTCGAAGAGTTGACTTCAGTTACTGAAAGAGCGACAGCACGATTTGAGGAGAGGAATTTGCTTGAACAAGTGAAGATAGCGCCGTCTGCTGCATGATTTGCAGCTTCATCACATCCATCTGTTCTTTGGCAAAATCAGCATCTTCAATCTTACTTCTAACCGCTTCAGTATTCGTGATTGCTACAGAGAGATTCGATTCTTTACTTGAGAGACGCGCTTTGTATTGACCGACTTCCTGAACTGAGCCTGACAATGTATCAATGGCAGAATCAAGTGTCGTCATAGCTGCGATATTGGCTCCGATTCTTAATAGATCACTCATAGTAACCTCCTTGTTTTTTAGGGCTTCCCTGCCCAATTCCGACGGTTATTAATTCTTTATTGAAAATTGACACCGTCAATTAATCAATATTCGATTTCAAAAATCTTCCGCTCCAAAAATTTATCCGACCGGAGAGGTTACTTCTTTATTTCTCTCAATTTTTCATTCAGTATCTCGTCGAACAAGCGGTCAAGATGTTCTTTCTTTACTTTCCACTGTCCGCCAATCTTAAGAGCCGGGATCTTGCCTTGCTGTGCCAACCGATAAACTGTCTGTTCCTTAATCTTCAGATAACCAGCCACTTCTTTAATGTCCATCATCCCATCAGACATTTTTTCCTCCTTTCATTTTTCATGAATATGAATATATTTTCAATTCATATTCATATAATCAACATTCATCTTTTTGTCGAATATTTTCACAGAACTTCACTTATTTTATTTCAAAGAGCCGAGGGAAATGAATCTTTCCCCTTATCCGCTTGCTGTTATCTTACTGGAAAAGCGAAAGCACGATCTGCGGCGCTGAATTAGCCTGAACAAGGGACGCAAGGGCTGTCTGTTGCAGGATCATTAGCTTCATCACCTCCATCTGCTCTTTGGCAAAATCGGCGTCTTCAATGACACTACGCGATGCCTCCGTGTTCGTAATTGCCACAGATAAAGTTGATTCCTTCAAAGATAATCGTGATTTGAATTCACCGACTTTCTGAATGTGACCCGATAGCCCATCAATGGCGTCTTTTAAAATAGTCATAGCGCCCGTGGCGCCAGTTGTAGTTGTAAGATTAATATCACTTACATACTGCCCAACTCCGGTCCCAAGACTGGCTGAATCTGCGCTATCCAGGGAAACTGTTAATGTGTCATTATCCTCCGTACCTTCACCCGTTTGAAATATCAGAGAATCTGGAGAAGGAGGAACGTTATCCGGATTATTGCCAATCAAATAGGAACCATTGAAAGTCGTGCCGATTGCAATAGCATCAATTTCCTTAATCAATGCTACAACCTGACTATCCAAAGATTCTCTCTGAGTACTAGATAATGAACCGTCAGCTGCCTGGGTTGCTTTTTCTTTGCAGGTCTGCAGAATATCCATAATATTCTGATAACCGCCTTCGGCAATGTTCATTACGTTCTTAGCATTACTGACATTATCGAGGGCAACCGTGAGACCTCTTCTTCGGCTTTCAATACTGCGTGCCAGAGCATAACCGGCAGGGTCTTCACCGGCAGAATTGATTTTCTTGCCAGTCGCTAACCGAAGCTGATGCACGCTGATTTCATCATTAACTCTCATCAATGCAATTCTCGCCTGCATTGCCTGCACATTCGTGCTAATTCTCATCAAATCACTCATTTTAAACCTCCTTGTTTTTGGGGTGTAACTTCCTTGTTACACTTGTTTTTTCTTACAGACATTAATTTTCCTGCCTGATTTTCTTTGTCAATTTTCAATAAACTTCGTAACTCAATATCATTATCGGATAAAAATGATGAAACTTTAGTAAAAAAGTAGAAAATATCGTAATTATGCACAAAAAAAGCAATTAAAGAAGATACCGATTTGATTTTCTCATTTAATCTTTTATCTACCATTTTAGTAGTTTTTAGTGTAATCATTGTTAATCTTGTACTCACACCGTTGAATTTGCTTTCCCTTTTTTCACTTACATTTTATTGTTAGAAATCTATGACAAAGTTTCTTAAAATTATCCGTATTCCGAATTGGTATCCCTATGTTTTGTTGTCTTCCCTTCGATAATTTTAAGTTTGCCCCTTTACTCTTAAGCCGACGGTTGTAGGTTCTCTCGAGGAGACCCCGTTGGGGGAGTTCTACTAGTGGTACTCCTCTACACTTCAGTTCGTTTCGTTACGAGGAGCAAGCGTTAGAAAGTTGATTTTATCAAGTTTGAGAATTTTTCGTCGTAATGAAATGTCTTATAATAATGGGTTACCAATTAGAAATTTATTAACAGATTATGTATTATAGTCAATTCATTTATTTGTAAATATGAATAAAGCCGTTACTCTTTATTGGTACGACTTTGATGCCGTCTCACAATCATGCGGTACCTACTGGATTACAATTGCATATCAGAAATACAATTTTTAGGTTGTAATTACCCTTTTTCATTTTCAAATTTTCAACCATTATGAGGATAGTGTAAATAAACAGTTAAGAAAGGGGTTAACATGCTTCGAGAAATCACAATGATTCTGAATCCAATGAAGTCCATAATATCATTTTTAATGCCATTTCTTTTTATGTTGAATATCCCGGAAGCTCTTGCTCAGAATATTGGTGAAAAACCGGATTTGATTGCCGGTCGACCGGATGGCTGTACTACAATCACAATAGGGAGAAAAGCCTCTGCAGATGGTTCGGTGATTACATCTCATACCTGTGATAGTCACCGCAATCGCTCCTGGCTGGATATTGCACCTGCTAAAAAGCATAAAAGAGGCTCTATGGTAACAATACTAAAAAGAACTATAGATGATTCCCTGGCGATGCCGGCTTACAAACATGCTCCAGTTGGAGAAATTCCACAGGTTGAATATACTTACGGTTTTATCAATACCTCTTACCCCTGTATGAATGATAATCAGTTGGCTGTTGGTGAGTCAACATTCGGTGGGCGTGAAACCCTACATTCAAACAATGGACTTATTGATTGCCCGCAATTGGTGAAGTTAATGATAGAGCGATGTACTACTGCCAGAGAAGCCATAAAATTAGCCGGGGAGCTTACTAAGAAGTATGGATATATAGATGAAGGAGAGTGTTTAACAATTGCTGATAAAAAGGAGGTCTGGCATCTGGAAATTGTTGGACCGGGTAAGGGAAACAGAGGTTCGATATGGGTAGCGCAGAGGGTACCTGATGATCATGTTTCAGTCGATGCTAATGGCAGTCGGGTACGACAGATATTCCTCGGTAACCCGGATTATTTTATGGCATCAGAGAATGTTTTTTCAGTGGCTCAGGATAGCGGCTGGTGGAATCCAGAAGATGGAGCATTTGAATTTTGCTATGCGTATGATCCGGAAGGTCGTACCTCTTTCGCTGCACGCCGCAGGGAGTGGCGTGTATTGGATTTGTTAGCACCTTCTTTGAAATTGCATCCTAATTCAGAAAATTATCCGTTTTCAGTAAAACCTGATACTTTAGTTACAATTGAGAAAATGATAGAAATTTTTCATGATTATTTTGAAGGAACGGATTTTAATTTTGTTAAGGATATTAGTTCGGCAAATAAGGAAGGCAAGGTTGAGATCTCTCCATTTGCCAATCCTTTTATGCCTTATGACATGAACTCTATTTTTAAGATAAATGGTGGTTGGGGCTGGCGAGGTGAACGTCCGATTGCTCGCTGGTACACAATGTACGCAACAATTACTCAATCACGCGACTGGCTGCCTGACGAAGTTGGTGGAGTTGTATGGTTGGATTTAGATAATGTGGCAACATCTGTTTATATTCCACTTTATTGCAGTATTACAGATGTTGCGGAATCATATAAGACGCCTGGACGTGTTAATGGTTATACTCGTAAATCTGCCTGGTGGGGATTTAATCGTCTTAGTACTTTAGCCGCTCAGCGATGGGGGGATATGAGAAAAGATGTTGATTCAGTTTGGGGACCTATCCAGACCGAGTTGATTGAAAACCAGCAAAATATTGAAGGTGAAGCATTAAAGTTATTAAAGAAGAATCGCCAAAAAGCCAGGAATTATTTAACAAAATATAGTATACAATGCGGTGATAGAGTATATAAACGGGCATGGAAACTTGGAGATGAACTCTGGACGAAATGGGATGAAAAATTTTAGAGCAGGAATTTTTCGTACAGATAATGCAAAGTGCAAAATAGATAGTGACTAAATGAAGAGATTTATGCAAGACAAACTATCGATTTTTCCTTTGTAACAACAGGAAATCTCAAGGCTTGAGTTTACTCCCATATAAACAATAATGAATATTGAGATTATTGCAAAATTCTCTAAAAATAGCGTTTCAGTATGGTTTCTTTTCTGATATAATGCTTTGCTTTTTATATTGATTTTTTCTATATTAATTTTAGGTTGAAGCTATTAATTCAATGAGGAGGGATTAACATGGAATTATTTTTAATGTTAGGTAAATATTCTTCTAATGCACTAAAAGGTATGAGTGCTGAACGGACAAAAGAGGGTACAGACCTGATTAAGAAATTTGGTGGTGAAGTAAAATCTATGTATGCATTACTGGGTGAGAAGGATCTGGTTTTTATTGTAACTTTCCCGGGATTAGAACAGGCAATGAAAGCCTCTATTGCCTTAAATAAATTGACAGGAATCTCATTCACTACATCACCAGCAGTTACTGTTGAAGATTTTGATAAATTTGTAAGTGAAATGTAGTGGGTTTTCATTACTTATGATTCTTTTGGCATAGGTAATGTCTTTTCCCTGGAATGTAATTACTCCAGCAGTTACAACTGTCATGAAGGACTCTTTCGGAGGCTACCGGTGGGAAAAGTACATTGTAAGGCTATGTGATTGGATTAAAATCTAATCTAATTTTTATAGGATTAATACCCGGATTTACCCGCCTGAACCGTTGTGCTGATGGCAGGCAGGTGGTGGGGATTAGTGGGTAATAATCTAATTTAATTTTTCCCATTTGTGATTTATATCAATTTATTTTGCAATTGGTACTGGTAAATTTAATAAGATTTTTTGATAGTATTCCCCCAATCCTCATTACCCTCCAGTCCGGTGTGATTCCCCATCATACTGGACTTTTTGTTTTGGAAGATATTTTTTTTATGTGTTCGGGAGTTGTTCCACAACATCCACCAACTATTTTCACCCCTTTTGATATCCATGAACTAACAATATCTGCATAGCTAACTGGGGTAAAATCAGGATCATCTTTCCAGCCAGATTCTTTATCATAAATACTGGCATTGGCATAGGCTGCTATTGGCAGAGTTACTTTGTGATGATATTTATTGATTACTCGAGAAATGGTAGCGTGTTGTGTACAGTTTATAGAAAAGCCTTGAATTCCCAGATTCTTCAGTTCTGAATATGCTGCAAAAAGATCACTGCCATCAAATATATTTCCATTTGTGTCCAGGATAAAACTGGTTATAACCGGGAGTTTGGTTTCGAGAGATGCTCTCGAAGCGGCAAGTGCTTCATGTAAAGTGTTCATTGTTTCTATAAGAATAAAGTCAACACCTGCTTCAGCAAGCCACATTGCGTTTTCTCGATGTTCTATAAGTGCGGTATCGTAATCTGGTGAAAGTTCGGGTTGATAGCAATCTTCGAGTGGAGATATGGAGCCGGCAATCCATATTTTCTTATCCGGTTTTACATATTCCATGGCTGATTTTGCAATTGAAACAGCCTTTTTTGTTGCTGAAAACGCATCTTTCTTTGAGAGTTCGGCTTTGAGAAAAGTTCTAGAATTAGTTCGAAAGGTGTCGGTTGTAATTACGTCAGCACCTGCTCTAATATAATCCATGTGAATCTGCTTTACTATTTCAGGATTTTCGAGGAGTGCACCGGCAGACCATAAGGGGAGCTCAATAGAAATTCCTCTTCGACCCAATTCCGTTCCCATAGCGCCGTCTAAAATCAATGGGGAATTTTTTCTGAGTCTGGAACTAAAATTCATAGTTAAAATAAATAACCTATTAAAATACTTAAATTATTCTTATCATTGTGAAGGTTCCATTCGAAACTATATTGATTAGCAAAGCTTTTTCCAATTATTGTTCCCAATATGGCACCTGCGACTACATCTGAAAGATAATGCTTGTTGTCATTTATTCTCGAGCTTGCAACGAAACCAGCCATAAAATATGCAAAATAGCCGACTTTTTTACCGTAAATTTTACTGAGACAAGCGGCAAGAGCAAATGAGCCGGAAGTATGTCCAGATGGGAAAGATTTAAAGCTCTTGCTATTAGGGCGTTTACGATGAGTTATATCTTTTAAAACAGTTGTAATTATAGCAGTAGTTTGAACTGATTCGGCTATTAATTGGAGTTGTGAGGCAGTTTTAGTAAAAGGTTGTTTATTAATTAAGCCTGCAGTTGCAACTAAAGTAATTCCTCCGATATATCCCCAGGGATTACCATATAAATCGCCAGTTTTCGAGATTGATTTTGGAAAGAACTCCTTTTCTTGAGCATAATTCTGGACTTTGTTATCAAGGATAAAAGCAGTTGGAAGCAGTAATATCCCGGCAAGCAATACAGGGTGGTGAGTATTAAAATCAGTCGTTCTCTTTATTGCATTATAATAGTGACCCAGATACCACCTGATATATTTAATTGGTTTATATCGTGGATCAGGCATATCTGCTGAAAATGCCTGAATTGGTATCAAGATGGAAGATACAATTATAATAAGCAATTTTGGTAGGTTTTTCATGAATTCTTTTTGTTAGTCACGTGGTAAGATATTTATGGAGGATTTGTCTATTGTGATATAAGTATCGCTACCGAGATAGAGAGTTGGAGAAATATTTTGGCAATTTAATATTCCGTTTTCTCTGAATGCGTTTTCCGTTTCTTTAGTATGTACAATTTCACCGACAAATAATGTATGATCTCCCACTTTAAAGGTCTGTTTTAGTTTACATTCAATTACTGCATAAGCATCGGAAATAAAGGGGGTTTTGATACATATTCCCTGTTCTATTTGGAGACTGAGTGCATCAATTTTGTCACAGTTTTTACCGGATATTCGACCGGTTGCATTTATTAATTTGAGTTTGTTGAATGGCAGGAAATTGCAATTGAATTCGCCCGACTCGATAATCATGTCATGAGTAAAACGCTTGGGAGCAATGGCAACACCATAAAGTAGCGGAATATGTGAGAGGTAAGTATGCCATGCGGCAGCCATGTAGTTAGCTTTTTTCCCACTTTTTGCTCCAACTACTGTTACTAACTTCGGATAAGCTTGATAAGATTTTTGAGTGATTGTCATCTGTTCCTCATTAGTTTTTTTGTACTTTGAAATATATATATATAGATTGATAAAATAAAGGATGGATTTCTTAAGGCAAATTAAAAGGTGATGGTTTCGTACCAACGGGATCTCCATGAGATAAAAAGTAATTCAGGCATGTCATTGATCCAAAGGATTCTCTGTGAGACGAGGAGCACTTCGCTGTCGCTCAGCACAGGCTCCGCGACCTGTCTGCGTCCGCAGGACAGGCAGGCGAAGCAATCTACTAAAAACATGCACTTATGACCTAAGAGATTGCTTCGCGGAGTTTATCCTGAGCGAAGTGCAGGGCTCGCCCCGGAGGGGTCTCAATGATGGCAATGATAGCTAATTCAGACTTTTTACGATTTCTCCAAGCATTGATATTTAATAAAAAGAATCCTTACGTTTAAATCTATTTTATAGGAAAGGTAAGGAAAATGAACTTGTCAACACTCACTTCAAAAGGTCAAATTACTATTCCAAAAAATGTGGGGGAATATTTAAGTCTGAAAAAGTGGAATAAAATTCTATTTAAAATACAGAAAAATGGATTAGTTTATATTGAAAAACTGGTACAATCTATTTTAAAATTCAAAGGAATGCTCAAACATTTAAAGAAAGATCAGCCATTATCCCCTAAAGAAATACAGAGAGGAATTGAAAGTGCAGTAGCGGAAAAGGTAACATCTTATGATCGCCATTGATACAAATTTATTACTTAGATATTTTATTAAGGATGATATTCAACAATCAAATCTGGTAGATCAATTAACCCTACAACGTAATTTAATGATTTTGATACATCCTATTAGCAGTAATAAAAATTTTTATACATAATATATTGTACATAAGATTTGTAAGTTATGTAGTAGGGTTAATAAGAAATGCTATTGACTCAGATGAATATGTTTTTATATCAGATATTGTTTTGTGTGAATTTGTGTGGGCACTACGATGTGCATATAATGCTAATAAGTCGGATGTTATCAGAGCACTTGAAGAGATTTATTCAACAAAACTTTTTTGGTTTCAGAACAGTGAAAGATTTAAATACGCACTTAAGAAATTCTCACAAAAATGTGGTGATTTTGCCGATTACATGCTGGGTTATACAGGATTCAATCACCATGTGCGCACTACGTTTACTTCTGATAAAAAACTAGGTAATAGCGATTATCTTACTTTGCTGAGTTAAAAATATTAGCGTTTTTTAGCGTCATTTTCGGTTATTTTTTTACCTCCCGAATTCCCTCGCCGCTTCAAGCATTGCCACATAATTCTCAAACTTCACATAATCCGGAATGCTATTACCTGAGCCGACACAGTATCCTCCATTATACCCGGCTTTTTCGATATTGGATTTTACTTTTTCCCGTATCTCTTCTTTTGTTCCTCTTGATAGTAAATCTACATCCACATGTCCGATTAGGCTGAGTTTATCTCCATAGCGTTTTTTTACTCCTGTAATATCCATTGCCTGTGGTTCAATTGGATGAAGGGCATCTACTCCCGAATTGATAATATCTTCCATAACCTTGAAAAGATTTCCGTCTGAATGGTAAATAAATGGTTTGTTATATTCTTTTGCCAGATCGCCAATTTTCTTTAACCATGGGAAGAAATATTTCCTGAGTGCTCCAGGCGAAATCATAAGTCCAGAGATATAAGCAATGTCATCACTGTACCATATAACATCAACGGCATCACTTTGAGCGAAGTATTCAAACATACTAAGTTACTCACCATAAATATTTATAATCAATTCGTTCCATATTCCAATTCCAACATTTAGTGGTTTTACTAAGCTACCATTTCTCCAATGCCATACTA
>Ga0307434_1000314_pt1 | contig 37533 bp, 34 predicted proteins | sample SalMarWE160220MG_FD_202156 | JGI IMG/M metagenome (GOLD analysis project Ga0307434, IMG submission 202156) | Salt marsh sediment microbial communities from the Plum Island Ecosystem LTER, Massachusetts, United States - WE1603-220 | ecosystem: Environmental > Aquatic > Marine > Intertidal zone >... | reverse complement strand
TAGATGCCTGACCGGGGTCACTGCAGGTAAATTTATTGTCTTCAACGTGAACTACATGCGGTAGCCTCTTCGCTGCCTCAGCTACCTCCAGGATATTCACAGCCCCGGCTATGTTACTACCACAGTGACAGAGGAAAACTCCAATTCTAGCCATATCCCATTTTCCTTAGGTCATGCTCGTGAGCAGTCCAGTAGTCATATACAGTCAATCTTGTCACCGCTTTCGGGCAATTATTTTCAAACTATTCGCCAGTTGTGGCATGATAACCGCCACATAATAACTTATATCCAGGTTACTGGCAAGCCGAAGCAGACTATATTTTAGATTGTATGGAAAAAAGTTTCTAGAATTATAGCAAAATTACAATGATTGCTGATAAGTCCAGCGCAAGCACGAGTGGAAATGGCTTCTGCCTTCCCCACACTACAGGTGATAAAAGATGGATGGGCTTATTATAGCTAACTACATAATCTTGTACAAAATTCCTCTCCCTCGACGAGAGTTCCCTCTCCACTTGATGGAGAGGGTTAGGGTGAGGCAAGGTAATGGTGGTACCCCCTTCCCACTAACTCCCTCCCGCCAGGGGAGGGAGAATTGTAAGGAGTTTTGCAATTGATTATATTTTAGCCCTCTGGCCTTGCACATTTAGCTATTTACCCGTAAAATGCTTAGCGTTGCCCCCATCGTCTAGAGGCCTAGGACATCAGCCTTTCAAGCTGAAGACCAGGGGTTCGAATCCCCTTGGGGGCATTATTGTCAAGGTTTTTTCGAGGTTTTTCCAGAATTTCATCTGCCTTTTCACTCCTCCCAGGCACCTTCACCAATAAGGGGCACGAAATAGCAACCACCCAAGTTTTCTATGTTGTTTCCTTTCCTCAGTTTAGTGACCCTGAGTAATTCTTGCTGCCATCGAGAGCCCACAGGGATTACCAGTCGCCCATTCCAGGTTAGTTGCTCCAAAAGGACCTGAGGCACGGTGGGAGCACCAGCAGAAACTATAATAGCATCGTAAGGGGCTCCCTCTGGCCAACCCAGAGTTTTGCCAGCTACGTGGACTTCGATGTTGGAATAACTAAGCTTATCCAGGACTTGCCTAGCCGATTCCGCCAATTCAGGTATACACTCCACGGTCACCACTTTTTGAGCTAACTCTGCTAATATTGCTGCCTCGTAGCCGCTCCCGGTGCCCAGCTCCAGCACCTTTTCATCCCCTCTGAGTCCCAAAGCTTGGACCATGAGAGCCACAATGAAGGGTTGGGAGATAGTTTGCCCAAAGCCAATGCTTAAGGGTCTATCATCATAAGCGGCATGATATTGCTCCTGTGGTACAAAGGCTTCACGGGGAACACGCCTCATAGCTTCAACGACACGGTTGTCAGCGATTTCGTGGTCAAGATATCTAAGTAAACTCTGCCTCGCCTGCTCTAAATCCACCGCAGTTCACCAACCGAAGATGTCAACCAAGAACAAAAGACAGGATTATGAGGACCAGGATTATAGCTCCGGCAATGATGCCGATGCGTTTTATTTCGGGCATAACATATTGATAGCGCCTGGTTAAATCTTGAGCTTTCGGGGATACTCGGGTCGGCGATTGTAACTCATCAGGCAGCGGCCTTAATTGTTGCGAACTCCCCTCCGGTGCCACCTGTGCCACTCTAGCCCGTTGCTTAGCTTTAGTACGCCGCGATTTCTTCGGCATTATCCTCTCCTTGATGCAGATTGCTTATAAACTCTTGTGCTGGAAATATAGGCATGACCTAGAAGTTGCTGAAGTTGATAGAGCTCAGCGCCATCTTGTAATTTGCGCCTGGCAAAGCTATGACGCAAGGCCTGTGGTGTAACCTTGCCACCCAGACCTGCCCTAGAGGCGTAACTTTTGATAATCTGCCAGAACCCCTGCCTGGTCAACCTCGTACCACGCCGGTTAAGAAACAGGGCTTCCTCTGCCTCGTCATATAATAAATCCAGCCTATCACTTCTGAGGAACTTCCCTAGAACCAAGCTTAAGCGATGGTCAAAGGGAACTCGTCTCTGAGAATTAATATGCACACAACTTTGCTTCAAATCAATATCTTTTACATTTAAGGATACTAATTCGCTTATGCGTAAACCAGTGGCATAAAGTAATTCCAGCATCACGGCATCTCTTTTAGCTTCCGGAGTGGATAGCTTGGTGGCCTCGGCAAGCAACTTCTGGTACTCAGAGAGAGATAAGAAGTTGAGCACATGCCTGCTAACTTGAGGAGAGGGCAAATTTTGTGTCGGATTCTCCTTCATCCTCCCCGAATCAACCATAAATTTGAAGAATGATTTGGCCGATGCGACCTTGCGAGCGGTTGTGGCCACAGAGTATCTCTTCTCCCTGAGCTTGAGCAAATAGCTCTTCAAAAGCTCACCATAGGACTTGATTATGCCCTTTGCCTGCTCCACGGTAATAAAGGCTGCCATTTGAGTCAAATCATTGCGATAAGCAGCCACAGTATTCCGGGAATAGCCTTTGTTCTGGGTCAAATATTGAAGGAAGGCATCGATATCCGAGTTCATCAGAGTTATTTTAACACAATGCGGGTTATTTTTGCCTCTATACCAGCCACTTGCTACAATAAATTTGCCGTGAAACCAGAGCAATTAAAAGCTTTGCCAGCAAAGCCCGGAGTTTATCTCTTTAAGGACAAAGAGGGTAAGGTTATTTACGTGGGCAAGGCTGCCAACCTAAACAGTCGGGTAAGGAGTTATTTTGGTGCCCCCTCTAGCCTGTCAGCCAAGGTCCAAAGATTAGTGGCAAAAATACAGGATTTCGAGTTCGTAGTTACCAATTCCGAGCAAGAGGCGCTTATCCTGGAGTGCAACATGATAAAGAAATATACTCCGCGGTATAATGTGCGCCTTAAAGATAACAAGACTTTTCCTTACCTCAAGATAGACATTAATGAAGATTGGCCTGGGGTTTACATCACCCGCCGGGTTCAGAAAGATGGAGCTAGATACTTTGGACCTTTTGCCAGTGCTGGCTCGGTACGCAAAACTCTAAGGTTAATAAAGAAGATCTTTCCTTTTCGCAGTTGCAGCAAGCGCATCGATGGTAAAGATAAGCGACCCTGTCTTGATTATTATATCCGCCGCTGTCTCGGACCATGCATTGGAGCAGTGGAAAAACAGGAATACCACGACGTAATAAACCAGGTCATCCTATTTTTACAGGGGAAACAGGAACTTGTTCTTCGTGAATTAAACACCAAGATGAAAGCAGCAGCCCAGCAGCTTCAGTTTGAGAGGGCAGCTTTGCTGCGCGACCAAATAAAGGCCATAGAAAAAGTTATAGAGGCGCAGAGGATTGCGATAACATTGCAGGGGGAAAAAGATGTCATCGGTCTGACCCAAAATGAAAACCAAGCTTATGTCGAGCTCTTTTCTATTCGCAATAATAAACTTATTGGCCAGGACTATTTTATTATGGAAGGTATCCAGAGCGAGTCTCCCGGGCAAATAATGACCAGTTTCGTGAAGCAATACTATGCCGCGGCTTCATATATCCCACCGCTGATATTGCTTCAGCACCCAGTGGACGAGCCAGCAGTGCTCTCTGAATGGCTGGAACGGCAAAGGGGGGGCAGGGTGGAGCTTCAAGTGCCCCAGCGGGGAGCTAAAAAGAAGCTGGTGGATACAGCAACTGAAAACGCTGCCCGGGGTTTAGAACTAGCCCAGTCCAAAGAGATGAAGGTAGAGGTTATAAGCTCTGGCTTACGAGAGCTAAAAAACAGACTGCGCCTACCCAAAATGCCCCGGAGAATAGAATGTTACGATGTCTCTAATATTCAGGGTACTCTGGCTGTAAGCAGCATGGTTGTTCTGGAAAAAGGCCGACCTAAACCAGCGCATTATCGCCGCTTCCGCATCAAAACCGTGGCTGGCGCTGACGATTATGCCATGATTCAAGAGACATTACGGCGCAGGTTTAAACGTGGCCTGACAGGCGAAGGCACCTGGGCAATCATCCCCGACCTCGTCCTAATTGATGGCGGCAAGGGACAACTTAACGCCGCTCTGGAGGTGAGGCAAGAATTAGGGCTGGACTCTATCCCCATGGCCAGCCTGGCTAAAGAAAACGAGGCGGTATTTATAGCCGGTGAACCTAAGCCAGTTTATATAGCTAAAGATTCTCCAGCCCTTCATATACTACAAAGAGCCAGGGATGAAGCCCATCGCTTCGCCATAAGTTATCACCGTAGGTTGCGTCACAAAGAAGGCATCGCTTCTACTCTTGACGACATCCCCGGCATCGGGCCAAAGCGAAAGAAGGCTTTGCTAAAAAAGTTCGGCTCAATCGAAGCTATCAAGGAGGCTTCGTCGGAGGAAATCAGTCAGGCAGAAGGCATGACTTTGACCCTGGCGAAGAAAGTTAAAGAAGAACTCGTTAAATAATGACAAAGCTCAAATATCAAATCAAGCTCAAAACCCAAAGGATGAAAAGAAATAGTTTTGGCATTTAAGCATTTGGATTTCATTTGTCATTTGGATTTTGACATTTGGAATTTGTTTAGTATCCGGTGCTTGAATTTAAGATTTGGAGCGGAGCGACTTTAGCAAGTTCCCCAATGTTATAGCATTCTCGACCGCGAATGCCTCAGCATCGTTATTAAAATAAATGTAGCTGGCTTTAACGTCTTTGCTCAGACGAGCAATTCTTTTTGCCCATTGGGAAAGCTCTTGGTCAGAGTAACAACTGGAATACAAACCCTCGCTGCCATGAAAACGGACATAGGCAAAATCGCTGGTAGCGACAAGGGGGCAGCTAAAGCCAGGCATGTCGAAAACGCACAACCCAACGTTATGTCCCCGTAAAATACCGAATACAGCGTCGTCAATCCAGGATTCATGGCGAAATTCAACTACATGCTGATATTTTGGCGGTAACGAAGATAAGAAATTCTGCAATAGCTCATCGTCGCGTCTCATGCTGGGAGGCAGTTGATATAGCAAAGGACCCAGTTTTCCTCCCAACAAGGCAGCCCGAGATAAAAAGGTCTCCACCGCTGAACCTAAATTCTTTAACCTTTTTATGTGCGTGATGAATCGACTCACCTTAACAGCAAAAATGAAGTTGTCGGGTGTGGACTCTCGCCACTTGGTGAAAGCCTTCTCCGAAGGTAGATGGTAAAAGCTGTTATTGAGCTCCACGGTAGTAAATTGCCGGGCGTAAAATGACAACCATTCAGGCTTGGGCAATTCCCTGGGGTAATAAAGCCCGCGCCAGTGCTCATAATGCCAGCCGCTGCAACCAACATAGTATTTTACCGGCATATTGCCCTCACCTCCGATTTTTGTAGTCACCTAGTTCCTCAGGCATAACTACATTATTATATTATCATCTAATCCAGTGTCCAGTCTCGTAAATGAAATTGCTCCTTCCCGATAAACCAGGACTCGCAATGACACAAGAAGCTACACCTGGCAATAACTCCGATTTCATCGGAGCAGGTATTGACTTCAGTCCATGATATGTCCACAATAAACACCCGTGGAAATACTTGGAATATTCCTATTCGCCCTGCTGGGCCTGGCCGTGGGCAGCTTCCTTAATGTATGCATCGACCGCCTGCCCCGGAATGAGTCCATTGTAAATCCACCCTCTCACTGCCCGGTTTGCCAGCAAAAGCTAGCCGCTAAAGACCTCATCCCCGTATTCAGCTACCTCAGGCTTCGCGGTCGTTGTCGGTACTGTCAGACTGCCATACCCCGGAGGCTATTTGGGGTAGAGCTTGCCACCGCCTTGGTATTCGCTCTCCTTTACTGGCATTACGGCTTAAGTCCGGCACTGGGGATTATGGCTTTCTACGCCTGTCTATTCACTATCATTTTCGTCATCGACCTGGAGCACGGGCTAATCCTGAACAAGGTGGTTTATCCCGGCATGGTTGTGGCTTTGCTTCTGGCTTTACTGCCTCAGTCCTGGCTTACCCAGTGGATAGTCACCGGAGTTGCCAACGCTGCTCTAGGCGGAGGTATTGGCTTTGGTATATTCCTTTTGATTGCCCTAGTTTCCCGGGGCGGCATGGGTTGGGGAGATGTTAAGCTAGCTGCTTTGATTGGTCTGGCTACTGGCTTTCCTCTGGTCTTTCTCTCAATTATCATGGGGGCTATCCTCGGTGGCATAGTAGCGGTGGCGCTGGTGATAGCTAAAAAGAGAAAACGCCGGCAGACAATTCCCTTTGGTCCCTTCCTTGCCCTGGCCGCCATGATAACATTGCTCTGGGGTAGTAATATACTAAGCTGGTACCTGGGACTGATGTAGTACATCTCAACCGTGAAGGAAGGATTCCTTCACGCCTCAGGAGAAATTTAAAAATCAAAGGGCAAAAATCAAAATGACAACTCAAAATGCAAATTTTTGACTTTTGCTCTGTCACTTTGCATTTTTATTTTTACCTTTTGCATTTCAGAGGCATTTATCTGGGATCTAATCTCTGTAGGTTACGCATAACCACCCAGCACACTTTATGTAAAGTCAGGGCGGGTTTACTTTCTTCTGAACAGGGCAAAGAAACGGTCTTGATATTCTGAGAATAGACCCCATCGGTTTAACTCAACCACCAACTCCGGGGCTCGGGAAAGGTCGCGGCTTGCTTTCTCGAAAAGCTCTTCAATGTAATCCCGGGCACCCTGGGGCACTCCACTGGCATCTATGTCTAAAAAGCCCCGGCGATTAAATTCGGCCATATTAGTGCGAGCCGACTTGCTAGTTAGCTCATAGATGAACATGAGCAGGGACACATCCCATAGTTCCTCCACCCCCCTGATTATGGTGCTTAAGGGGTTATGCTCCTCCTCTATCTGGGAGCTGAGCTTGTTTATCACCTGCTTGATAGGCTCGGAGACGACATTCATCCCCTTGGGTTCGTTCTTATACCGGTAAAAAACGCCCGATTCATAAGGGCGCTCCCTAGCCATCATAGATATGTATTTTTTTGCCTGCTCGCTAAAGCCTTCGACATTAACCAGATAAGCAGGAGTAACAATTTTGGGCCTTTCCGCAAATACCTTGCCATCCCTGACCACACTAAGGTTCCCCACCAGTTCAGTGACAACGTAATAATCAATGACAGAACTGCCGAAAGTGTCCAGTTCCTGCCGTGGCGCCCGTATTAATTCCGTGTGTTCCAAGGCGTATTTAATTTTGTCATCCTGTTCCATACCAATTCCACCATTCTATATTTTAAATAAACATTTTGACCGTGTAAAAATTACGCCTTACTTTATCCTTGCCGGCAACTATGCTGCCCATTTCGGTGCTATGACCGGGAACAAGGTATTCCACATCAAGCTGGGACAGCTTTTCAATGCTCTTCCGCAGCAAGGAAGGGCTGCCACCAGGGAAGTCAGTCCTGCCTATGCTGCCAGCAAAGACCACGTCACCGCTGATCAATATTTTATCTTCTTCCAGATAAAGGGAAACAGAACCGGGAGAATGTCCCGGGGTAAAGATAACCTGGACCGCTAACTTATCATCTTTAGCCCCCAGGGACAAATCGCCCTCCTTAAGATAGAAGGAGGGATTAACCTCAAGCGGCTCATCACCAAATGATTGAAAGAAGGTCTTCCCTGTCGTGTGATAAAATTCATCCTCTTCACGGGATAAAGTGTATAAAGCACCACTTTTTTCCACCACCAATTCAGTAGCTTTAATATGGTCGGGATGGCTATGGGTAGCAATCACCAGACCAACATCCTCCATTTTAAAGCCATCCTGCTCCATAGCCTGAACCAAGGACTCGAAACATGACTCTCCAACTTCATTCCTGACATGGCCGGGGTCAACTAATACGTGCGGACGCTCCCCCCTTAAAACCGAGGGCCAGAGAATGGAATTGCAGTTATTTCCTCTGCCCTGCCATACATAACAATAAAATTTTTCCGTTAATTGCACAGATTTATGATAAATCATCATTATCACCCAAACTCACTTTGTTTGAACCTCCTTAATATTATAGGCTAAAATGCACTGCTAAGGCTAATAATGTCACTATCCCATCATTGCGAAGCACGATAGTGCTGAAGCAATCTCAAGGAATGGGATGTGAGATTGCTTCGCCCCGATTGCATCGGGGCTCGCAATGACGTAGGGAGAAGGAACTGTATGGGTGAGTTAAAGAGTGCCTGGGAAATTGCTCAAGAGAAAGCAAATAGGTTGGGCAGGCTGTCAGCCGAGGAAAAGGAATAGCAAGAAAGACAAAGGTATCGCCAGATCGGTCAGGTGCTGGCACAAAAATGGCTCGGCAGTTCCCAACAACTGGATATGACTGCGGAGCTCAACAAGCACAGAGAAAAGGAGAGAGAAATAATAAAGCAGGCCGTAATCGAGCACCTGGTAGAGGCTATTGAGTTTACAACCACCCGGGGTATAAATAGCGTGAAAAATGTAATCGAGGCGATAGGCAGCTTAGGGCCTGAATTTCAGCCAAAGGCAGAAGAAATAGGCCAGCTTGTTCAAGAGTATGAAGAAGCAGAACAAAAGATAAGGCAGGAACTGGAAAGCGACTACAGGGAAACCCTGCATCAATTGAGAATCTCAGGAACGGCAGTGGATGCTATCAATATCGAAACCGACCACAAATGGCAACCGGCCAGGCAGAGGCTCGTTGAAGCTTTTACTCCCAGGCTCAATGATTTGAAGCAAGCACTAATTGGCTAAATCGGAAAACAAATCATGGCGCCCCTATAGTCAGCCGCTGGTCATACTGGCCTTTGCGGCGGTCGTAGTCGGTCTGGATGGCCTGTACCCTATAGTTCTCCTCCGAGATGCCGCAGCGCTCGTCGGTAACCTCGACGACATCGAGGAGCTCCTGGCCGACGTTGGTGCCAACGGTGAGGTTGCCACGCTCCGCTCGCAATGACGCCTCCCTTAAAATGGCGTCGGCCCTCTCCTGGGCACGGGCGGCATCCTGAAGGTTGGGGTCATAGTCCTGCTCCAGGATATCGATGGCGAGCTGCAGCAAATCCCAATCCTGAGCTTCTTCCAGGATACGGTTGTCGGAGTCATCCCTTCCCAGGGCACGGGAACGGGACAGGGTTACCGCTTGGGTATATTGGCCTGCCAGGATGACATGCGCGTTTGTTGGGTTGCTTGGGTTTGTTGAGTAGGTGTAGCAAGACTCTTCGGCGGGTAAAGGGTTCTTGGTGAAAGCTTCCTGGCCACGGAATACGAGCTGGTCGGGGACAAAGGAGAGGAGTTTCTTGAGTGCTTGAGTTCCTTGAGTGCCCGGGTTGACGGTAAAGTCGGGGTAGAAGCTGTTGATGGCGGAGGACTGGGGTTTGGGTGGGGTGTTGGTGAGCTTGATGCCCACTCTAGCCAGGAGCTGATAAAGAATCTGCCAGACGCTCTTGGGGTTGACTTCGTCCTTATTCCACCTCATCTGGTAGCGGGCGGTCCAGCGGTCCATAAGGCCCCAGCCGTCCAGGCAGAAGAGTGTCAGAGTTGATTGAGTTTGTTGAGTTGTTGAGTACTGCCACCCATCCACCCAGTAGGCGCCGGCCTCGGATGTCTCTTTGCCCGCCGTCGTCTTGTAGCCGAGTTCGAGGACGATTTCGCTGCGGAAGCGAAGCGAAGCAAGGGCGCCCTCTCCAGGGCTGGCGTACTGGCCCTTGGAGTTGTTGAGCTCAATCATGAGAGTTCCTTGAGTTCGTTGAGTTCCTTGGGTTTGTTGAGTTAGGGAGACGATGTCCTTGGTCAAGTCGAGGGGCGGATCAGCGGGGCGGGGGGCTCTCCAGACTCCGGAGGGTGTGGAGAGCCCCCAATGGCCGGGGGTGGACGACAAACGGAGACCGTAGACCGCGGTTTCGTCCAGGAAAGGCTTGGGCTCGGTGAAAGTGGTGTCGCTCCAGTATGTGCCCTTAACCATATGGCAGGCGAGTGGGCGGGTATAGGCGGTTGTTCCCACAAACTTCTCCACGGCCACAATTCGATTGGTTTCATAGGAATGAGCTGAGGCGGGTAAATGGCAGTCGGGGTACTCATAGGTGATATCTTCTCCGTCCGGGGACATAAGGAAGCTCTCCAGGGCATGAAAGTTATAAGCATCGGAGAACCAGGTGCGGAAGAGGTCGTAGTGATTATAGGGCGAATCGGACTCCTTGCCGGCAAAGACGATTTCTATGGCCGGCCAGAAGGGGTTAAAGGTAGCGCCGATGCCGTAGGTATCGAGGAATATATGAGTGGCGGCGCCGTGAAACTCCTTGATGTGCTGCGACGTGGACTGGTCGAAGGTGTCGAGGACGATGCCGTTGAGCTCGTTGGACTTGAGGGCGAAGCAGACGACGACGTCGCCCGTCCCCCACCAGGCGGCCGCCATGGTGAGGACATCGGCATACGATGCTAATTGAGCGTTATTCCAGGACTGGCCATAGTCGCTGGAGTAATACTTCCAGAGGACGTTGCCGGTGGTCTTATAGAAGATATAGACCTTAGCGCCATAAGCGGCGATGGCGCAGGGAACGGCGCAGTCGGTGGCGATCTCAGTCCACTGGGAATAGTCGGAGCTCGGGCCGGGGTCGGTGATTTTCTGATAGTAGAGCTTCGGGGCGTCCGAGGTAGAGGCTCTCCAGCCAGCAATGATGTCAGGATAATGAGTCCAACCGTTGGGCATATCGCCTGCGGGGTCGGGGAAGGTAAAGGCAGCATACTCCTCATTCCGGTATCGTTTAAGATTGCCTGTCTGGTCCCAGTAGCCGACGGTGACAGCATCGGAATTAAAAGCCAGCCAGTAGGTCGTGCCCTCCACTATGTCCGTGGCGGGGAAGGCGATGGTATTCCAGCCTTGAACGATTGCCTGGGAGGTATCGACGGCGTTAATCAAGGCTCCTGGGGCATCCTCCCCGCTATCATGGGCATAAATAGCCACCTTGACATGATAAGTCCCGGAAAGATGGCTCTTAACCCTAAACTCGGTCATAGAACCAGAATGTTCGGCAACGTAGCGGTTAGCCTCGAAACGGTTGGCAGTGGCTCCGCCGATGGATGTCTGGTCGTCTGAGCCGATAAGCTTCAATGCACTTTCGCCAGAATAGGCCCTGATGCGGTGCATGCTCCCCTGGCCGTCGAAGGCGATGCCATGGTGGTTGTCGGGCTCGCTGCCTTCATAGAGGCGAGTCCAGGATAGCCTCTTGATGCCCGCCTCGTAGTCATAGACCTTAGCCACGACGTAAGGAAGGCGGTCGGCTTTCTTCTGGGCGGCTAAGAGCGTGGCTGATAGGGTTCTCATCTTCTTCTCTGCACGACCCTAAAGGGTCGCACTACATATTGGGTCAAAAAAACACTGCCTTGATGATGGTTGCGATGATCAGCCAGGCGATGACGCCGAGGGCGCGGCCGAACACGTAATAGTGATACTCGGAGTTTATGGGGTTTGTTGAGTTCGTTGAGTTTATTGAGTGTCGGGGTGGCCAGGGGCACAGAACCTCAAAGAAGCCGATGACGAGGGAATGCCACTCATCATGGGTGCTGAGGAAGGTGGAGGGCTTAACACCTTTCAGGAAGCCTCTATCCGAGTTTGTTGAGTTCGTTGAGTTTGTTGAGTTCATAACTCCCCTTGTTTTACTTGCATGTGCCTTTTTGGCCACCGGTTTTGGCGCCTGACCCAGCACTCACTGTGAGTGCTGGGCCGGGTGCGCCAGGGTTGCCTGCGCCATGGCCATCACGGGGGCCTCTGGCTCCTGTGGGTGGGCCTGTTCCATTACGTTTGGGCATTGTTGTTACCTCCTTTCTTGTCTTTGATGTTCCAGCACTCAAGCTTTGAGTGCTGGATGTGCTGCACTGTCCTGTCGCCGAACCACCAAAGGATGCAGGCGCTGGCCAGGGCGAGAAACCACTGGGGGGCGGCGATCCCCTCGATGACGACCTGGGCGATGACGGCGGCGAAGATGATGGTCACCGCGGGCCTGGTGGCTGCCCGGAATAAATTAGTGAAAACCTCCACCAGACTAGGGTTGCTTGAGTTGCTTGAGTTTTCTGGCATGCTCACTCCTTTTGATGCACGAGGCTAAAGCCTCGCACTACAGCTAGATAGCCCCTGAGAGGCCCAAGAAAGCCCCTGTTTCGGTTTTTACTACTTATGCTACTCATGGGGGCTTTAACCTCCCTTGTTTTTATGAGATTGCCACGCCCCGACAGGTCGGGGCTCGCAATGACATGTCAATGACATGTCAAATCAGGGCGCCCAGGGTGTCGGGGACGGACTTGCCGGCTTTTTCATAATGCCTGGCTAAATGCCGGGCGGCCCGGATGATGTCCTCCTCGGAGGCCTGGACCCTCTCCCCGCGGTAACCGCCGCGGCTGAGGCTTGCGACGGCAGCCGGCATGCGGTCCCAGTCCACGGTCTTCTCGATATCGAGCCGACCCTTTAGGGCCCGGAAGATGGCCTTGGTGTGATGGGGGAGCTTCCAGGTCTCAGGGTCCTCCGGGTCGCCGACTATGGCGAAGGCCTCTTTGGGTAGCCCCTCCTTGGTCTTTTCCTTTTCGAGTGCTTCTTTTACTTTGCTCATGGTTTCCTCCTTTACCCCATGAAATAGTATTTCACGGGGTGAATGTTTGAGTTTGCTTCGGGGCTTCGCCCCTCGCAATGACAGGCGGGAGATTGCTTGTTTGACTTTGCTCATGGTTTGCTCCTTATGTTTGAGATTGCTTCGCTTCGCTCGCAATGACAGGCGGGTGAGTGCTTCTTTCACTTTGCTCATGGTTTGCTCCTTTAAGGGTTTTAGGTTTAATGCCTTTGAACATGGCTATCACTTTAAGCTAACTTTATGTTTGGGCAATCAGAAAACCCTGAAACCAGGTGCGTCCAGCCTCCCCCCAAGTATCTCTATCCACCGCGTCATAATGCATTATCGATATGTCGGCGTAATCCGTCGAACCATTCAAGGATAGAATACAAGTGCCGGTAATGACAGGGTTGCCCATTGCACCCAGAGTAATGCGAGCTGTCATCTTCACCCATGTCCCATTCTTCCTCATAAAGATCATAAAGTCCTTGTTAGCATCTAGATTCCTTAGTTGCACACCAGCTATGAGGAGATACTTCCCAGCCACAAGAGGAAGAAAGCGATTGTTCGCTAAGTCAAAATAACCACCGACGTCCCATTCTTCAGCGTGCCATTCTAGTTTTACACCAATGAATTTAGTGATTGTCTGGTTTGAAGTCTGGTAAACACTAAAGCCGACTTCCCCTTTTAGTCCGTGGACTCCGCTGGTGGCTGCTGCATGGGCGGCCAGGGCGGCTTGCGTGGCGAACTCGGGGTCGTGATACTCATTGCCGTGGACCTCCATACCTCCGCCGGGGCTGCCCTGGGGCCAGGTGGCGATGACTACGGCGTCCTTCGGGTTGCCCCCGGGGATGGCCAGGATGACATAGTTGCCGATGACCATGGCGCCCGAGGGGATATTCTTGGCCACGCTGACGTCGTCGAAGTAGGTCGTGAGGGAGCCTGCGAGCTGGACGCCGGCCTTGTAGGTGCCGCTGTCGAAGTTTTTGAGGATGCCGATTTCAATCATAACTCCCTTTTCATAACTCCCCTGGCCCCTCTTATCTTAAGAGGGGAATAAGGCACGAGGCTAAAGCCTCGCACTACATCTCTAACATGTCAGTTCCTTGAGTTTGTTGAGTCCGTTGGGTTTGTTGGGTGCGTTGGAGCTCAACTCTACGAACTCTAGCAACTCTATAAACTCCTTACTCACTGTAGAGCTGATGAGGGATGACTTTAGAGCTGCGGGAGACGGCTTTGAGCTTCCTGTCGTAGCGGTCGAGGCGCTCCTTACCCCAGGCCTTGAAGTTGATGGTAGCGTGGCGGCCTGCGATGCTGGCCCTGTCTACTGTGTAGGCCGAGGCTGACATGGCTAAGTAGCCTGTGGCGCCGAGGACTATAATCTCCTCGTGCTCGGCGGGGATGGTGGTAGAGCTGGCGTCCAGGGTGTGCTTCTTAAGCCACCTTACCCGGGCGTCGTTTCCGTTGCCTTCGTCCTCCATGTATAGCTGGCCGGCCCAGTACTCGGTGCGCTGGAGATATTTAGGGGTCTGGCCGATAGGGAACTCGACGGACTCGATTCCGAGCCGTCCTGTAAGGGATGAGATATCGAGCTCGGTGTCGCCGTCGGTGGTAGCGATGTCGGTCTGTTGCTGGATGGGAGCACGAAGGGAATAATCTATAACTACCCTGGTGATGGCTCCGTCGACCTCGTCGTCCGTCCAGCGGTAGTTCTCGGAATCCGTGTCCTGGAGGTCCTCTCGGACCCGGGCTCTCATTTCAGTTAGGTTCATCTCAGTTCCTTGAGTTTGTTGAGTTGCTTGAGTTCTTTGAGTTTGTTGGGGCTATTAAGTTTCGACTCTAGGAACTCAAGCAACTCTATGAACTCGTTTTAGTCTCTCACTCCTGTGAGCATGGCGGCCTTGACGATGGAGAAGTTGGCCAGGGATACATACCACTTGACCCTGGTACGGGAAGCGTCCTTGGTCTCCAGGGAGCCGAGGCGCTCGGCCTGAATCACCTCGGGGCTGGTGAGTCCGCAGACGGCGCCTTCTCCCATCTGGAAGGCGAAGATAGCCGAGCAATCGCTGGAAGAGCCCACGGTGTAATTATCCTTGACCCAGTCGGAGATTGCGACGGGAATGCCATTATAGAGCTCAACGAACTCGCCGAGCTTGCCCTGGCCGACCTGCAGGTTGCTGCCCTGGGCCCTGGCCAGCGCTGCCACCTTCCTGCGGGACCGGCGGCTCATTAAGAGCAAATCAGGCTTGCCGCCACGAACGAGGTCGATTAGCTGGTCCATCTTAGCCAGAGAGAGGGTGGCTCCGTTAACCGCCATGCCAAGGTGGTTGCCGTAGCGGCAGGTCCAGGTAACCTGGTCGTCAACCACGGTGTCGCCCTCGGTGGTGGGCCAGGTGGGCTCAGTGGTGGCGTGGGTCTTCTTATCGCCTGCTGCTGCGGTACACTCGTACCGGAAGCCGTTCTCGAGGCCGGCGGTGGGGACGACGACGTCTCCAACGGCCATCTCGGTGTCGGCGGTCCAGGCTGTGCCCTTCATGGTCTTATACAGACCGTCGGGCTGCTTGGGGTTGACGCCCGAATCCCCGTTCAGGAAGGTGTTCTCGAACTCGTTCCTCAAGGCCTTGGCCTTCTGCTCGATGACGGCGGCCTCCAGGTCCTGGATATTGGAGCGGGTGGACTTAAGGAAGTTGTCGACGTCGGCGTCTCCGCCGAGGACGCAGAGGCTGGCCGAGCACTGCTCGAAAGCCGGCTCTGAGGTGGTCCAGGTATCGGTGACAGGGTCGTACCAGGCCACGGTGGGCAAAGTCTTCTCCCGATTATATTTCAGGCTGTTGCCCACGATCTGGATGAAGGGCAGCTCTGCCAAGATGGGGCTGTCCTTGACGATGGTCTCGATGATTCCCTTAAGCAGGATATCGGTCGAGAGCTTGCTTGCTTCTGCTAAAGATATACTCATATTTCCTCCTTTTCAAAATTAAAAATCAAAGATAAAAGATCAAAATGACAAAGCAAAAATGAAAATTTTTGATTTTTGCCCTGTATTTTTGAGTTTTACATTTTTATCTTTAACTTCCTTGCTGGATTCCAGCGGCGATTTTCTCCCTGGGGGTTAAGCCCTCGAGGGATATCTCGCCCCTGGTTGGCGCCCCTGCCGGGACCCTGGTCTCTTTGGCCTGGGCTTCGAGATTAGCCTTGACGGACTCGGCGATGGTGGTAGCCTTGGCCAGCGAAGCGTCTATCTCCTCGATGGTGCCGCCGGTGATGATATCCTGGGGAATGGTGGGATTGGCAAGCCTGACGGCATCGAGGTACTTGGAGACGGCCTGACCGTGGGCTTCCTTGACCTGGGCGAGCTCGGCGGCAGCCGCTTCGCTTCCCTGCTTCGCTTCGCTTAGCGAGGTCTGGAGATTGCTTTGCTCTGCTCGCAATGCTTCGCCTTCGGCTTGCAGCTCGGCGATGCGGGTATCCTTCTCGGCCAGGGCGGCCTCAGCGGCGGCCTTAGCCTCCTTCTCCTCCTCGAGCTCGGCCTTAAGAGTTTGTTGAGTTTCTTGAGTTGCTTGGGTTTCTTCTGACATATTCCTCCTTTCTGTCCAGCACTCAATATTGTTGAGTGCTGGATTACTCAGGCGCTTCCATCTCGCCTGCTAAAGCTTGGCGAGCAGGCTCCGCGGCTGTCGCTCTCTCTCTCGCTCCGCCACGTGTGGAGGCTGCCCTGAACTCCTGATTCATCTTGAGGATCCTGCCTCTCTCCTCCAACCACCTAGTGAATTCCCCGTCGGGGTCCTGGATCCCCATTTCGTCCATGGCCGTCCTCCGGCTGTGGACTCCGGCCTGGACCAGTAGCTGCTCGGTCTGGGCCTGCCTATCGACGTCCTGGGGTAGTACTTGGCCCCAGACCACTCTATGGTTCACTCCCTCAAAGTTCTCGTTCATAAACATCTCCGCTAGCCTCAATATCATGGCGTTTCGCTGGTGATAGGCGTTGGTCCTGATGGTGCGTTTTCGGATCACCTTCTGAATAAGGCTGCCGAGCTCAATGTTCAGGGCTGCACCGGATAGTTCCTTCTCGATACCTCCCCAGGCAGCCTGGGGCGTCTCCGAGATATCGTGCAGGGCACGGTATAACAAATCTATATAATCGACATGCAGCCTGACTCCGCCGCCCTGCAGCAAGTCCAGAAGATAAGCCTTAGCGTCCTCCGGTATCGTCCACAGGGCGCCCGGCTGGACCTTGATGTCCTCGGCCGATGCGATGTTCTCCAAAACGGCGATGGGATTTCCCGACAGCTCCAGGATGCGTGATAGCTGGCTCAGGGCACGGTTTAGCTCCCGCTGCGGCTGGATAAGGATGGGGATATCGGACTCACCCCAGAAGCGCTTGGGCTGCTTTACATTGGGGAAGATGATAAACGGGATAAAGCCGTAGGGGTTGGGCCTGGACTCTATGATGTCATTATCCAGGTATATGTCGAATGTCTTGGCTGTCCAGAGCTCGGTTACCACGACTCTGCCCTTTCCTTGGGATTGCTTCGGCACTGGCGTGCCTCGCAATGACGGAGGGGCGTCATTGCGAGGAGCCCCGATGAATCGGGGCGACGTGGCAATCCCCTGAGATTGCTTCGCTCCCGCCTGCCAAGCCTTGGCGGGCAGGTCGCTCGCAATGACACCACTGTAGAGCATCTCCACTTCCTCCTGGGTAAGGGTATAGCGTGAAGCCACCCGCCACACCCTGGAAGTGTCATCCCCGAGCCACCAGGCATAGATGCCTGAGACATCAGGGGCGGTGATCCGAATATGCTTCTCGTCGGTATCCCATATCACCTTGTAGCAGCCGTCTCCTAGGACAGCGGCGTCGACTTCGGTCTCGTAATCGAGCTGCTGAAGGTTGTTGTCCTCGTAGACCTGGCGGAGGATCTGCTCGGCGCTGCGGGCCCTGGCATTTAATGAGTTTATCGAGTTTGTTGAGTTTGTTGGGTTGGGATAACAAGCAAAATTGAGTCCTTGCATAAGAAAGCTGGTTACTTTGTCGATGGAGACCTTGGCGTAGTTAAAGACGAGCTGGCGGGCAGGTGACGTGGTTGGCCAATGATTTCCCTGGTAGAAGTCCAGGTTGGTGCGATAGGCTGCTAAGCGGGTGGAATCCATGCGGGCTAACTGAGATGGGTTAAATTCAGTCATCTCTCAAGCCTCCTTTTGCTGCCCTGCACCGGGATTGCTTCGGCTGACTGGAAGTCAGCCTCGCAATGACAGAAGGGAGTGTCATTGCGAGCCCCGATTTATCGGGGCGTGGCAATCTCCATTTGAGGCGTGAAGGGATCCTTTCCTTCACGATTGGAATGCTAAATAACACAGCCGCCTCTTTCTAAGGTTTTTTTGATTTGTCATTTTGATTTTCGACCTTTGATTTTTGAATTTCTACCGTCTTGAGCCATCTCTGCACCGTTCTCGGGCTCACCTCAAATATGCGGGCAATCTCCTTAATGCTTTTCCCTTCCCGCCTCAACTCCAGCATCCTCTCGGCTCGCCTGCTCTTCAAGAACCTCTCCTTCCCCCAGGGCTCTTCTTTAATGCAATCAGGAAAGGGGCAGTTAAGGCAGGAGGGAAAGAGCTCACAGCCCTTATCTTCGTAGGGGAATTCCTCGGGCAATAAATCCCAAAGCAACCTTTCTGCCATCATTCGCTCCAAACTTGCTTCAGTCTGTGTTTTCCTCCATGATTCAATGCCGCAGAGTCGGGCTTGTCCCGCCTCTTTGTTTGTCATTGCGAGCGAAGCGAATGCGGAGCGCGGCAATCCCGTTGCCTCACCGAGATTGCTTCGGCTGACTCCGTCAGCCTCGCAACGACAAAAAGGGGGGCATTGGGAATTCTCAAGGACTTAACAGGCAGATCCATAATTAGGTATTAAATTAGCACTTTTGTTCTAAAAGAGCAAGGGATTTTTGTCCTGACTATACCTTGCTATACCTCGTTATATTAGGTATATTGACAAAATAAAGCTGGCTGCTATAATAAAATCCAGGGTAGGCTATTTGGTAAATTACTAATTACCTATTGACAAAATAGATATATAAGTTTTAAAGTAGAAGGCAGGCTAAGCCTGAGGCTTACTATTGTGGCTTTTGGCGGAGTATTTGTATTTGAACTTTAATAATTGAATATTGTTTAAGGACATCCACCTGTCATCCTGAGACAGCCCCGATTACATCGGGGCAACTACGGATAGCAGAATGACATTACTTAATAAAATCAAAAGGAGGTGATGCCTATGGCAAATTCCCAAAGTGAATCGTCATTGCGAAGAGCCGAGATTCCTCGTTCCACTCGGAACAAGCTCCGCAATCTCAATGGATTCGCCGAGGGAAAGAGAACAATGCCTGACCCGGGCAAAAGCAGTGTTAAATGTAGTGCGAGGCTTTAGCCTCGTGCAGAATAAGGAGCACGACCTTGAAGGGTCGCACTACGGACCAAGGAAAAAGGGCAGCCTGAAATGAGGCAGGCTTAAAAATTAGGTTTACTGAAGAAGCAATCACTTAAGCCTGGAAAGGTCGAGTCCGGGCGAGAGTAGAAAAAGAAGAGATTTGCCGTGGATTTTGTTACTACGAGCGTTAAGAAAACGAATCTCCAGAGTAACGGAGGGCTTTATATGCCCGATGTCTTGATGGACACCGGCGTTATCTTTGCCCTGCTGCCGTTCCAGAGTCTGGAGCAGCCTGGCGTTAAGCCAGGCGTGAAGCACAAGACTGCGACGGCAGAATTATCGAAAGGGATGACGCCCGTGTGTTATCTGGAGACAGCCAGCGCCCCCGCTAATAAATCGATGGCAAATACAATAATAAGGAGGAATATAAATGACTAAAACAATGAATTGGCACACCAAGGCAATTCATTTGGCAATTGCCTTGGCATTCGTGCTTGGAATGGCCCTTGTACCCCTTGTACCAGGGACGCCAGCTGCGGCAAATGGAACACCGCCCTCCCTGGTGCCCGACATCGCCTATAACGTCAAGGGCTCCATCCACCAGGTCTGTATTGATGCAGGAACCTATAATCTATCAGCTGCTGAAATAGACTGGTGGCTGGAATCAGGTGTCGACCTGAGCCCCGCCGATGTCACCGTTATTTCGCCTAATCCTGACACCGGCGTCAAGGTGAAAGGCGATACCGACGATGGCGTAACCTGCATCGAAATCAGGGCCATGAAGAGAGGCGATATCCACATCTTCGTGAATATTGTTAAAGGGGCCAACAACTGGACCCTACAGGCGGAGAAGAAGTGGGGCGAGCTTGACCACACCATCCTGGATGTTGACGCCGTCACGACAGCAGCGGAACATACCAAAACGGTTAACTTCCCTGCCGGACGCGCAGCAGCCTACAACGAGACCCTGAAGGACACGGTTTATGCCACGTTCCTGGAAGTGCCCGATCCTGAGCTTGCAGACGGTGCACTAGTCCACTGGTGGCTGGTCGAGGACACCACCACCAACGAAGCGTGGGTTGATGCCCTGATGGATTACCTTGCTGCTCATGGTGGAGGTCTGGACGACGGCTACTGGGCAGCTCATGGCAAGTATCTGATAAGTGACCTCGGCGGCGTGGAGCCCTGGGAATACATCAACGACTGGGTAACCGAACCTGGGGACCTCAAGTACGTTGATACGAGTCTCTTTTCCTGGGTTGCTGTTGATGTCCCCGGTGAAATTAACACCCACCCAGACACCGATGTCTGGTATGCCTGGGCTGAGACCTCGGACGGAATAGCCACCGCTATATTAAACGTGGATGTAGATTCGCTTGTGGCTTGCACGACATACAATGTTATGATTGTGGTCCTCGTGTCCTATCCCAGCGGCAGCACACCTCAGGACGACCCCTTTAACGGGGAGAACATCGTCTGCCTGGAGAAAGGCAAGAAAGAGTTCCACAAGGGCCGGGCACCTGAGGTAACCGAGGTGAAGACTCCTCAACTGAGGTGGGCCGGCGAGAAAATCGTCCTGGAGAAGGACTGGAGCGACATACTCGTCGGACAGCCTTCCGATTATTATGTGGAATACAATCTCGAGTTTGGAAGCGTTGGCACCCTGCATCCTGTTGGGGACCACACCCCTTACTCTGAAGGACTGGTTGAAACTTTACTTGACGCGGATGGCGTGAGCCGATGCATTCTTGAATCGGAGGTGGCGGGAGAAGCCGATGCCGACGCCGCCCTGTATTACACTGGTGGAGACACGGAAGAGCTGGTGAGCGAAATGGGCTTCCTGGTTTACTTCCTGGAATTCGAGGATGTCACTCTGGCTGCCGACATCACGCCTCTGACCGGGCTGACCGACTTAGATACAGGTGTAGATGATGCCGACGTTGCAGTTCGGGTGAAAGGCTTCTTCGACTACCAGCACAGCCACCTGATGGCTACCACCAGAGAGGCAAAAGCCATTGACCTTAACGGAGACCTCGTGGCTGATAAATGGCTCCCCGCTGGAAGATATGTCCTGCCTGACGACTGGTGGCTGCTAGCTGAGACCACTAACATTGGACTGCGTCCTAACTTCGACCTCATGGACCAGCCCGATGACGACATCACATCTGCCAACGAGCTCGGTCCTTACAACGAAGATGTGCGTACCCCTGACCCGCCGGGCGAGGCAGATAATCCCTGCATCGGTCCCTTCAACACCCTCCAGCAGTGGAGCACCACGGACATGTGGATTGCCGATGACACGGTGCCCGCGGACTTTACGGTAGCTGCGCTATATACACTACCACGCACTGCTGCTGATGTACGCAACACCGTAGTTCCCGATGGCATCATTGACGAGTGGGATGCTCCCATGCCCCAGGCTCTGGTCATCTTCGAGATCGTGGAGGGACCAACTGCCGCCGCCCTTTCCGATCTGGACAAGGGCTCCCTTGCCGGCTACGGAGTTGTCGGCGGTGTGTACCAGTCCCCGTTCTACGCTGTGGAGATTCCTTCCAGTCCGTTTATCCCCGCGCTCGGATATAACTGGGATAGCTGGGCCATTGATGGACCCTACGACTATTGGGATGACCTCGGGCTACTCTCCATTATCGCCAACACCTCGGAATCACCGGTTGACACCGATGATGTCGAGGTCTACTGCGACAACCACGGCATCGCGGGAGTGACCATTGATGCCCTGGCTACCACCGGAACGGTGACCATCAAGGCTACGGCCGAGTTCCCCTACAGCCTCAAGAGGGGCAAGTATGGACCGAGGGTTTCCGAAGAGATCGACGCCCTCTGGGGTATCGATGTCGAGCACCTCGACCCTGACTTCGAGGCTGTCCCCAGGTCCGGCGCTGCTCCACTCACAGTTGACTTCGAGAACTGGACCACGGGTGGCACAACACCCTACGTCGAGGCTAAGTGGGACTTCAATGGCGACGGCACTGCCGAGATTATCCTCATCGCTGCCGGTACCGATGACGCAGGGACAACTTTCGACGAGACTGGGATGGTCCCTATGGACGATGTAGAGTGGACTTTCGACTTCCCAGGGTACTACACGATAGCCCTGACGATGACCGATAGCACCGCGGCTCCCCTTGGACCTCTAGTACACACTGAGACCAAGGTTGGTTACGTCACGGTCGAAGGCTCTCACCCCTATGATACCAACCATAATGGCGAGATCGACAAGGATGAAGTTGTGAGGGCTGTTCTAGAATACTTTGATGGCACCATAACCAAAGCGCAGGTGCTAGAGGTTCTCCTGCTCTACTTTGGATGATAAAGTGGGAATGAGATGGGGGGTTAACCCCCATCTCACACTCCTTTGTTTGTTAATTAATATAGGAGGAAAATAATATAGGAGGAAAAATGAAGAAGGCGATACCGAGAAAAATACTCCTGTCCTTGGCGGTGGTTATGCTGGCGACTCTGGTTGCCGCGCCTATGGTTTTAGCATCGCCAGACCCCACAGCCGACAGGACCCTCCCGGCGACATCGGTGGCACCAAGTGCTCAGTTCGATGTGGACATTTCCGCTTCCGGCTGTAGCTTTACCGGTCAGGTGATAGAAACCCTCCCCGCTGGCTTTACCTACGTCAGTTGCACCGACCCAGATGTTGATAATGTGGGCCAGGCAGGTCAAGTAGTGACGTTTACATTCGTAGCCGAATCCGCAGACTTCAGCTATACGGTGCAGGCACCGGCAGCAGAAGACACCTATACCTTTGCCGGAGTGGTGCAGGATATTAATCAGGTCCCGGTCGTTGTCGGTGGCGACACCCAGGTCACGGTCGCTGAAGCGGGTACCCATACACTGACCATGGCCGTAAGCCCGGCTGGAGGCGGCACTACCAATCCCGCGGCAGGCCCGCACACCTATGCAGACAGCACAGTGGTAACACTCACTGCTACCGCAGCCGCCGGCTACCAATTCAGCAACTGGAGCGGCACGAACAATAACGCCATAAACCCAACCACGGTAACCATGACCGCCGACAAGAGCGTCACGGCTAACTTTGAGGTGAGTACCACGCCAACGACTTTTATCTGGGAGCTATACGAGACATATATCGAGCCTTTTATGTAAAAGCTTAATGGTTTTATGTTTTATAAAATAATAATGGAAAGGAGATGATGCCTATGATAGAGTCCCGAAGCGAATCGCCATTGCGAAGAGCGTTCCCTTTCCTGTCATTGCGAGGAGCCCCGATGAATCGGGACGACGAAGCAATCTTAATGGATTCGCGGAGGGGAGGAGAACAATGCCTGGCCCGGGCAGAAAGCAGTGTTAAATGTAGTGCGAGGCTTTAGCCTCGTGCAGAATAAGGAGCACGACCCTGAAGGGTCGCACTACAGACCAAGGAAAAGGGGCAGCCTGATAATGAGGCAGGCTTAAAACTTGGGTTTACTGAAGAAAAATGTTTCCAATGCCTCAAGCCTGGAGTGGTCGACCCCGGGCGAGAGTGAAGATAAGTTGGATACCCATAAAAGGAGGGATTTAATGATTAAAGAAAGAGCATGGTCAGTGAGAGTGATGTATATGCTCATCGCTGCGGCACTGGCCATCAGTTTGATAATTGTAGCTGCGCCCACACAAAAGGTCGCTGCTGACCCCGGTCTCAGCGAGTGGGACAAGGTCTCTACTCCATCTATGAAGGACTGGGTTCTGGCACCGGACTTTGTGATCGTGAGCTTCGCCCCGGGCGCGGATACGATCTATGTCATTGGCACAGGCCATGACGGCAATGTCCCGACTGCGAACATTGTTCCTCAACTACTGAAGTCCACCGACGAGGCTGCCACATGGAAGGACATGACCGAGGGGCTGACAGACGAGATTACCGAGCAGGGCCTCGGTGCCATTGTTTCGTTGGTGAAGGTCGGCTGCGACTTTGCCGACCCCGACTTCGTGGCAGTGGCTATAGAAGTGACCGGCGGGGACGTGCATGTGTTCATCTCCAATGACGGCGGTACGACCTTCCGGGACACGGGCGAAGTTAACGCCGCTCTCACTGCAACCGGAGTCCTCGTCTTCGCAGTCTCCGGCGAAGTGGACGGCGTGCGTAACATCGCTATCGGCGGCACTACAGCTACCCAGAATGACTCACTGCTTTACCGCTGCCGGGCTATTGACGATGTAGGGACCGGCTGGGAGAATGTCACCCTATATGATGGCTGGGATGACGCGGGCGAGGCTACTGCATTCACCTCGATAGCCGTTGTCGCCTTCAGTTTCGCACCCAGTTGGGCCACGGACAATACCGTCCTGGTCCTTACTGTTCTCACCGGCTCTACCAATATCCACCTCCAGTCCGGCACCTGGGGAACAATCGAAGCCTGGAACGACGAAGCTAACTTTGAGGATGCCGTGGCCATATTTAGTGCGGCCACAACCATCCCATACTTGCCTGGGGTAGCGGGCATAAACACGCCCTTCGACTACTCTAGCGAAGTCGCACAGAGATACGTCTGGGTGAACGTGAACTACCTTGAAGGTACTCCGCCAGTAGCAGTAGGCAAGATATTCCGCGTGAAAAACAAGTCCGTTATACCTATCAATCAGCAGGTTGAGGGCATGCCCTGGCTGAGCGGTGTGTCTTACTTCGGGTACATAAGCGAGGGCAAGGCTATCGCCAGCCTGTTTGGCGACGGAACTGGAGCCCTTACAGACTGCTGCGAGGGCGTCCAGGTCTATCGCAATGACTCCATCACCGACATGGATATCTGCTGCCTGCCCTGGGACGTGGCGTGCAAGCCGCCGACCGGGAGATTTATCATGGCGGCATTCTACATGAGCCCTGACAAAGCTTATGCTGTATCCCTGTTCGGCACCTCCTATGACGAGAGCGCCTGGTCGGTAAGCTTCGACGACGGAGATACCTGGAACCAGCTCAGCCTGGTTAACACCCAGATTGATTACCTATCGGATGTCGCCGTATCGCCTGACTGCAACAAGACCATGCTGGTCAGCGTGAACCTGGATTCTGGTTGCGAGTGCGACAGCGTCTGGCTCTATGCCGACGACCTTCCCGAGGCTGAGGAGTACAGCGGCCACTGGCTGAGAACCTGGTGTGACCAGCTTGGTGACGAGCAACACGGTCTGCTCAGGCTGGCTCCCGAGGAAACGACCGGCGACACCGTGTATCTCGTCGACCGCGGGACCAGCACCCTTTACTGGAACGAGCTGGAAACCCTGGCCTGCTGGAAGAAGAGAAGTGCCACTACCATAGTAAACACCATCGTTGACCTGGCAGCGCAAGACGAGAGCACAATCTATGCTCTGGACGTAAGTGGTTCCGTTGCCATGTCCGATGACCATGGCGCTGCTCCCAGCTGGGACAAGGCGGTGGACAGCAAGGTCAGCAGTGGTTGGACCATCGCTGTTCTGGGTGATGACATACTCGTCGGCGGCCAGGATGGAGATGTTTCTTACTCCGACGATGGCGGCGCGACCTTCACCGAGCTGAAGCCTGGCCTCAAGGATGGGTTAGTCACCGTGGCCTTTGACAGCTACTTCGACGCCAATGACACAGTCTATGCTGCCATATTCGTCGATCCGACGGACGGCGGCGTCTACCGCTGGGTCATTGACGAGAGCACTGCGTGGAGAGACCTCAAGGCTGAGCCAAGCACCTTCGACCTGATCGGTACTGGGCTCACGACAGACTCTCATACAATTGGTTTCACCGGCCTGGTGCTGGATAGAGCAGCGGGCAACCCCAAGAGCGGTGCTGCCACCGGCGGCGTTCTCTATGCCAGCTATGTCGCACAAGTAGGTGGCGACCTAGTCACTGGTGCAGCTCGCAATCTCAGGCCTGCTGCCGAACTATGCTGTGAGGAAGCTGACTGGGATTACCTGATTCAGGGTCTCACCGCAGACGCAGAGGCATTCTACGTAATGCCCAAGGCACTGAAGATTTGCGGCTGTCTGACCGCAGACAGCAATAGCAAGCTCTTTGCCATTGATGGCATATACGCCGGGAATGGCCCGGGCTATGACATTGCCAAGGGCCTGGACGGCACAGTATGGAGCTTCGAGGACTGCTATGCCAAGGCAGCTCCCGCACTCACATCTCCTGCTGACGACGCCCTTATCCCTGCTGACCCCTGCACTTGTATCAACCTCGAGGTTATCCTCAGGTGGGATCGCCAGTGCGATGCCTGTTCCTACGACATCCAGATCGCATTGGATGAAGATTTCACCGAACTAGTAGTGCTGGCATTGTCAGAGGATCCAGAAGAGTATACGCCGCCCAAGGCGAAGGATCCCACCTACGTTATCGCCAGGGGAGACCTTAACTGCGACAATACTTATTACTGGCGAGTCAGGTCTGCCGATGCCGAGACCGGTCAGATAATCCACAGCTGGTGGTCGGATGCGCAGAGCTTCAGGGTTGCACCTGGTCCGGGTACCGGCATTGTAATGATCACTCCTGAAGCCGGAGCCACCGACGTGCCCATAACCAATATCGCCTTTACCTGGGATATCACGTCGTCTGCCGACAACTACGAGTGGGTACTGTCCGAGAACGCCGACCTGTCCGCTGCTGAGGAAACCAAGACGGCGCTGACAGAAGCGCGCTGCACTTTCACCGGAACGCTGGAGTACGAGACTCCTTACTACTGGACTGTGACTGCCTATAAGGATGGCAATTCAGTAGACCAGGCCACATCCACCTTCACCACGGTGGCTGAGGCAGTTGATGGTGGAGTCACACCACTAGCGGAAACTCCCGTCTGGGTCTGGGTGGTTATCGCCATCGGTGCTGTCCTGGTGATTGTAGTAATAGTGCTCATATTCAGGACACGGCGGGTGTGATAACACTCACGTAATCCCGAACTCCCAAAAGGGGGCGACTTAAGTCGCCCCCTTTCTTATATTCACCGCATAGTGTCCTCATGTAATGCGAGGCTGTAGTGCGAGGCTTTAGCCTCGTGCGGCACGACCTTAAAAGGGCGCGCTACAACACGGTTATGTTACAATTTATAGACCAATATTAATGCGGACAAATAAAGAACACGAAAAACCAAGGAGACTGAAAAACTTCTCTTATCGTGGTTATTACCGATATTTCATCACTATACGCTCACATAATTTCAAACATCATTTAGTGAATAATGAAATCGTCTCCAAGCTAATCGAGATTCTAAAGAGTACGGCTGAGCAGAAAAGCTTCCTAGTCTGGGCATATTGTTTTATGCCCGATCACGTGCATCTGTTAATAGAGGGGAAGAATAGCAATGCAGATATGAAGGACTTCGTCGCCTTGTTCAAACAGACAACCGCCTACTGTTTCAAAGGCATTTATGGTAGGCGGTTATGGGGGGCAAATTACTACGAACACGTATTGAGAAACGATGAAGCTACCAAGGCTGTAGCTCAATATATAATCCAAAACCCTGTCAGGAAGGGGCTGGTAGAAGATTGCGGCAACTATCCCTATTCAGGCTCATTTGAATTAGAAAGCATAAATAGCCTGTAGTGCGAGGCTTTAGCCTCGTGCGGCGGGGCACGACCCCGAAGGGTGGCACTACAAAATCGATGCAACGACCAAACATGTAGTGCGAGGCTTTAGCCTCGTGCGGCAGGGCACGACCCTGAAGGGTGGCACTACAAAATCGATGCAACGACCAAACATGTAGTGCGAGGCTTTAGCCTCGTGCGGCACACCCTTAAAAGGTCACACTATGATACCCTGTGCAACAGTAATAGAAATGTAGTGCGAGGCTTTAGCCTCGTGCGGCAGGGCACGACCCTGAAGGGTGGCACTACATCTGCAAGCCCGATAAATCGGGGCTCGCAATGACATATAACATATAATATGAAGAAAACTAGACTTGACACCCTTTTTACCTGAGCGGCATTTTCGGTTATAATAGTAAAAGATGAGTCAACTGCGGTTGCTATTTCGACTGGTCATCGTTCTTGTCGTCTGCCTAATGGCCATCGCCTTGACAGCCACGCCCGCACAAGCCGTCTGCCGGTTCCCCAAGATCGAGCTTTCCGTCGACCGAGGAGTACCCGGGGATACCATTACCGTATCCGGCTCGGATTTCGATCGGGACGAGTATGTAGACATTTACTACGACGGGACCTGGTTAGACCACGCCCTGCCCGATTCCTACACAGGAAATTTCGAGGTAACCATCACCATTCCCGAAAGCCCGGCAGGAAGGTACAAGATACGCGCGGAGTCAGACAGCGACAGAGAAGAAGCTACTTTCAACACCAAGCCCGGGGTAGTGGTAAGTCCGACAGAAGGCCTTGCGGGCACCACGGTTACCGTACAGGGACGGGGATTTGCCGAGTATGAAACCGGCATCAATGTCAGGTATTACCTCAACGGCATCTACGAAACGGTAGCAGGGAATATCGAAGCGGATGCCAGGGGCAGTTGGGAGACCAGTTTCCAGATTCCCACGGTGCCCCAGGGAGAATACAACATATCTGCCTACGGCAAAAGGACCGCCCTGATTAAGGCAGTCAGGCCGGCCATCTTTGAAGTAGGGCCGGTGATAAGTGTCTGCGAACCGTCCGGCAGCGTCGGCCAGAGCATACCGGTAAGCGGGAGCGGATTTGCCGCCGACGAGAGAGATATCAGGATACTCCTTGACGGCAGGGCAGTACCAACAGTACCACCGGATATCCAAGCCGACGACACAGGCTGCTGGGAGGCGAGCTTCAAGGTGCCAGGAATACCCACCGGTGAGTATAGCATCACCGCCGAGGGAAGACGGACCCGAAAAGCCGATGTCGGCGATGTCAGTTTCCAGATAAAGCCCGCGATCGCGCTATCCCCCGACCAGGGACATGTGGGCACGAATGTGACCGTCGCCGGCCAGGGATTTCCCACCGGCAAAGGCGTGGCCATCCACTACAATAGCAGCCAGGTAGCGACAACGACAACGGGCGCCGGGGGCAGCTTCGAGGTGAGTTTTCCCGTGCCCGAGAGTAGACATAATGAGCAACTGGTGACAGCCGTGGTTACCGAGGAGCCCAATGGTACCGCTGGCCTGGGAAGCAATGCCACTGCCATTTTCGTCATGGAATCGAATCACCCGGAGACACCGGAACTGATTTCGCCAACCGACCGGCAAAAGGTGGGACTTGTATTCAAGGTGAGGCCGACATTCGAATGGTCGGAGGTAACCGATGACAGTGGAGTTTACTACAGCCTGCAAATAGCGACCAGTGCCAATGTCACCACCACCGGAGAGTTCGTTGACCCCATAGTTTCGGTTGCGGGCTTAGTTGAAACGAGCTATACCCTGGAAGAGAAAGATGCCCTGCCTAATGGCACCTACTACTGGACTGTGCAGGCTGCAGATGGCGCGGAGAACGAAAGCGGCTGGGCCGAGGTCGGCTCCTTCCGGGCCGGACGCCTGCCCCTATGGGGACTCATTGCTATCATAATCGCCATAGTAGTGCTCCTGGTCGCATTGGTCCGTGCTCTCTTAATAAGGAGAAGCATCTACTGTGATCGCTGGTAAAAGGGGCATAACCCCCTTTAATCCCTCTTATCTTAAGGGGGAAATAAAGAGCCTGAGAATCCCCAGATTTTGAAATTTAGAAATGTAGTGCGAGGCTTTAGCCTCGTGCAACAGGGCACGACCCTGAAGGGTGGCACTACAAAATCGATGCAACGACCAAACATGTAGTGCGAGGCTTTAGCCTCGTGCGGCGGGGCACGACCCTGAAGGGTCGCACTACAAAATCGATGCAACGACCAAACATGTAATGCGAGGCTTTAGCCTCGTGCGGCAGGGCACGACCCTGAAGGGTCGCACTACGAGCACCATGATAACATTTTCTGTCATTGCTTCAGCTGACTTTAGCCAGCTGAAGCAATCTTTCCCCCTCTGTCGTTGCGAGGCTGACTTAGCCAGTTGAAGCAATCTCTCCCCCCCTGTCGTTGCGAGGCTGACTTAGCCAGCCGAAGCAATCTTTCCCCCTCTGTCGTTGCGAGGACCCAGCACTCAGCCCCATGAGTGCTGGGGACGAAGCAATCTCGGCGGGGTAGGGGATTGTCACGTCCTGCTCAATCGGGACTCGCAATGACATATAATATTATAAAGAAAGATAGAACTGACCCCTTTTTATTGGCGGCGCTTTCATTTATAATAGTGAGAGGTTAATCAAATGCGCTCGTTATTTCGACTGCTGGTTGTTCTCGTCATCTGTATTGTAGCCATTGCCCTGCCGGCTGCGCCCGCACAAGCCTATGGCGAAGATATCACGCTCTCCCCCAGCTCGGGAGTTCCCGAGGAGAAGGTCAAGGTCCGTGGCTATAATTTTACGGCTTATGAGTGGGTTGAAATTTATTATGATGCTGACGGTGACGGCAGATGCGAAGATAACGAATTTGAAATCGACATCAAAGCCGACGGTGACGGAGATTTCCCATGGGTAACTTTCACCGTTCCCGAAAGCTGCAAGGGACCCCATACGGTGCTCGCCGAAGATGATGATGGTAAAAGCGATTATAGTAACTTTACCGTGAAGCCGGGGTTGACGGTAAGCCTTGAGGAAGGGACTGTGGGCACTAATGTTACCGTGGAAGGCCATGGGTTTGCCGAGGATGAGGAAGATATTGAGCTGAGGTATTATATCAATAGAGATGACTATGAAACGATAGCAGAGAATATCGAGGCTGATGAGTATGGCTGGTGGACGAAGACTTTCCCAATTCCTCCTTCCAGCAAGGGAAACCATAAGATAGATGCCAGGGGTGACGAGAGCCGATTTTACGAGGTCAGGGATACCACCTTCGAAGTAACGCCGGGGATAAGCATAGATGAGTCATCGGGCAGTGTGGGTGACAATATAACGATGACAGGCAACGGATTTTATGCTGAAGAGAGGGACATCAAGATATTATTTGCTGGAGAGGCAGTGGTCACGGAGATCAGAGCCGACGACACGGGTTATTGGGGGGAAAGCTTCAAGGTGCCCGAGATGTCCACAGGCACGTATAGCGTCACCGCCGACGGAGAACGAACCAAAAAAGAAGACATCACCGAGCTCAGCTTCGAGATAAAGCCTGACATAGCGTTATCCCCCGACGAAGGACACGTAGGCATGAACTTGACCGTCACTGGCCGCGGATTTACCGCCAATGAAGCTATAGACATCATGTATGATGACAGCCAGGTAAAGACAGCCACGACCGATGCTGAAGGCAGCTTCGAGGTAAGTTTTCTCGTGCCAGAGAGCAGATATGGCGAGCGCCAGGTGACAGCCGGGGTTCCCGGGGGAACCAATGCCACCGCTATCTTCACCATGGAATCAGCTCCCCCACCCATACCAGCACTCATTTCACCGCCCGACGGGGACAGGGTGGGATTCATAGGCAAGGTGAGACCGACATTCGAATGGTCTGAGGTATCCGATGACAGTGGAGTTTACTACAGCCTGCAAATAGCGACCAGTGCCAATGTCACCGCCACTGGAGAATTCGTTGACCCCGTAGTCTTGAAAGAGGGCCTGGTAGGAACAAACTATACCCTGGAGAAAACAGAGGCTCGGCCTTATGGCACTTACTACTGGATTGTGCAAGCTGTAGATGGCGCAGAGAATGAAAGCGGCTGGACTGCGGCCTCCTCCTTTCGAAGTGGGCTCTTACCCCTGTGGGCATTCATTGTTATCATAATCGCAATAGTGGGGGGCATCGGTGCCCTGGTTTACTTTTTCATAATAAGGAGAGGAAAATATTACTACTAAAGCAACGCTGTCGCGAGGGGATTGCCACGCACCTTTCAGGTGCTCGCAATGACATCCCTTCCTGTCTTTGCGAGTCCCGATTTATCGGGACGAAGCAATCTTGAAAGGGGTGCGGAGAAGGGAGATTGCCACGCACCCTTCAGGCGCTCGCAATGACAAATAAGAGGAAGGCGGAAATAAAGGTACCGAAAGAAGGAGGCAAAAATGAAGTTAACAGTTATTGGACTGGGGCAGTGTGGCTGCCGGATTGCTGACCATTTTGCCAGGCTAAATCTCAAGGCGCGTTCTCAGCGCAAGGCAACCATAGCCCCCACCGTCATTGCCGTGAATACAGACCAGGCGGATTTGACCGGGCTAAGGTTTATCAAGGACGACTACAGGCACCGGGTGCTCCTGGGCCTGCGCCAGACCCTGGGACACGGGGTAGGCAAGATAAACGAGCTGGGAGCTCAATTGGCCAAGACGGACGGTGATAAGGTACTGGATGCCGTGAAAGCTAGCCCACAGTTTTACGAGACACATGCCTTTTTGCTCATAGCTGGTGCCGCCGGCGGCACGGGGTCGGGAGCGCTGCCTATAATAGCCAGGGCAGTTAAGGATAGGTATATCAGCAAGCCAGTTTATGCCCTGGTAGTTTTGCCTTTCGAGCATGAGCAGACCACAGAGTCGCGAAGCACATATAACACCGCCATTTGCCTGAAATCCACTTACGATATAGTAGATGCCATTTTTCTCGCTGATAACCAGAGGTATGTGAGAAAAGATGCCAGTCTCGTGAGTAACATAGATAGAATAAACAGGATGATTGCCGAGCCCTTCTATGATTTAATGTGTGCTGGTGAAGTCACTAAAGCCAAATACGTGGGTTCACGGACGATAGATGCCGGGGACATAATTGCCAGCCTGGAGGGATGGACCACTATCGGCCTGGGGAGGACTGAGCTGCCTTCATTCCGCTTCCCCTGGGAGATAAGGAAGAAAACTTTCCGCGAGAAAGCTCTGGAAAGCTTCAGAGGGACACAAGCCTTAGACGCCACCCTTTCTGATCTCTCCCTCACTTGCAGCCCTCAGGATGCCGGCAAAGCTATATATATCATATCTGGTCCGGAAAGAGAGCTGAATATGGACATGGTCAAGAGCGTCAGCGATTACATCAAGGAGCTGGCACCCAACGCCCTGATTCGAGGGGGCGATTTCCCCGGAGAAAAACACTTTGTCGACGTTACCTTGATATTGTCCCAGTTATCCTTTGTGCCCAGGATAAAAGACTTCTACGAGCAAGCTACGCAGTATGCCAAAGAGCATGAGGGACAGCTAGAGCAAACTAAGAAGCGGATTGCGTCCCTGGCTGAGCTAAGCAAAGACCTGCCCAGCCTGGAATGAAGTCGGGACACAAGCCCCTACCATCGTTCCCTCTCCCTCGACGGGAGAGGGTCTGGGTGAGGGTGAACAAAGCGAGGGCAGCATTTCATATGCCGCCTCTCTCTTCAATCGCGAAGGAAAGGATCCCTTCACGCCTCGAAAAAATTAAAATGCAAAATCTAAAAATACTTATACCTTTGCTTGCATCTTTGTTCGATTAAATCGGGGCATTTTTTATTTAACCTTTGCTCTGTCATTTTGAACTTTTATTTTTACTTTTTGCATTTCAGGACCTGCCTAGCTTTCCCTGAGCCAACCTTTTGCTTCCCTGGGACCGAGACCTTTAGCAGCCTGGGCCGCTAAAGCCAGGCTCACGAGAAAATCATCATGCCCCTCCTGAGGGTCAACGTAAAAGTTCATCGTTTGGTTCGGGCGATATTGCGCCCTGGCTCTTTCTAGCTCAAACAGGGTCTCTTTATACTCCCGGGAGCCATCCTGCTTATAAAGTTTAAGCCTCCCGGAATTGACAAGAGACAACAGCTCAAAACCCATTTCGGATTTGCTCTTTGAGGTAATGACGAATGGGATTACCCTGCTTCCCAGTTCCTTTCTGAGAAAGCTAGCTACAGGCTGACCAATGCCGGTGGCGTCCACCACTATCCTGTGGCAGTTCCAGACATTCTTAAGGATATCCACCATCTGGGTGTGAAGCCTGCTATGGAGCGTGCCCGTCCACTGGTATTGTTCCACAACTTTCAACAGTGGCTACGATGAGTTTATGGCATTCACCTCGGCAATGGTGATTACTGTGGAATCACATCCTCTTCCCCCATCACTGACAGGAGCGTCTCCTCCTGTCATTTCCGGCTCATGTTCCCCGGCCAAATCTACACCAGCAATATAAGTCCTCTTCCCCTCAGGCTGCGATTGCCTCTGGTGTTCACCCAGTACCAGAGCTATCTGCTGCCGTGATAAGAAGCCCCCGCCGTGGGTGATAGGTAATAAGGCATATTGAGTCTTGAACAGGGGATGCTCTTCGCCTAACCTTTGCCGCTCTGCCTGGACGAACTTGGCATAGTCGGGATTGTACTGGCCTACCTCCTGCCAATCATACCGGAAGTGGCGCTTAACGCCGTCCTTCCTTTCCAGTTCCAGATTAGCCCGCTTTATCTCTTCCAGCAAGGTGCTATCATCCCAGGTAGTGCCATAAAGAATCGTGGTCACGTTGGTAGCTGAACCCATGGGGCGGAATTCCTTGGTGTACTTTTCCTTGCTAACATCTTGCGATTCATCGATCTCCAGAAGTATATCGGCGCTGTGTCCCACCACTGAAGACGAGCCCTCAGCCGACAGAAAGATGGCTTTAGAGTTGCCGAGCTGAACAATATAGCCCATCTGGAGACGATAAATGCCATCAAAACCAAAATCATCCAGCCTCTGTTTCAACCTTCCTATAGATATAATGGTTTGAGGCTTAAAGGTTGGGGAGCATTTTATAAGATTGCCTCCCCTGGCCATATATAGCGTTAACAGCAAGACCTCCAGATGCGCTGAAAGCTCGTTTTTGCCCCCTTGCCTGGCAATCTCTACAGAAAGGGTCAGTCCCATTCCCTTCCGGATGGATTTCATAACCGCCTGCGCTACTTCCATTTGATAAGGTCTTAGCTTCATTGCTAGCCATTAGCTATCAGCCCCAATCGTGAAGGAAGGGATTCCTTCACGCCTCGAAAACAAATCCATGCAAAAAGTAAAAATAAAAGTGCAAAATGACAGAGCAAAGGCTAAAATTTTTGCATCTTGAATTGTCATTTTGATTTTTGACCTTTGATTTTTGATTTTCTGCACTGTTTAGGATTTGGAATCTAGTGCTTAGGATTTAAGCTGTAACATACTTACCTGCTTGCTGCTTTAATTCCGATACCAACCCCTAATGGCACAGCAACTTCGGTCAAGACTTTTTGGATTGCTTCCTTGAGAGACTTCTTTTGTTCCTTGGTAATTTGATATCGGGTTCTTACCAGCCGGGCTATGATATTGGCTGCCTCGAAGTGCAGGTCAATTCGCTCCGGCTGTTCTTCCAGAAGTTCCCTGAGCTTTACTCTGAGAAGGGCAATCTCCTCGTCGATTCCTTCGACATGAGAAGCTTCCTCCAGTCCCAGCTTTTCTGCCTCATCTAGAGCCCGGCTATAGAAACCCCGTGGGCTACCCTTTCTCTTGCCTTTTCCTTCTGCTGCCATAACACTTCCGGGGTCCCCAAGAATTCACAGAATTTTTGGGTTTTTTTACCGAGGCTTTGACCAAGCCATAGACAAGGACATGAGCTGCCAGGTTGTAATCCTGCTTCTGAAGAGCCGCCGGCAATAGTTTCAAACTCAATCTACCTTATACTGGCAAGCGTTCCGCCATTCTCTATGTAACCCTGAATGCTTTGATTTTTTGTCACCCTGAGCCCTTCGCGTATCGTCATTCTGAGCGAAGCGAAGAATCTAATTCCTCTCAGGGTAAACTCCGCGAAGGGTCTCAGAGATTCTTCGTCGCCCAGCACTCAGCGCCATGAGTGCTGGACTCCTCAGAATGACAAGGAATGAACCGTTACCTTATTTGCTACCCCATTGGATAATGAGGTAGCTCATCATAGCACAGGTGTTCTAAAGAGGCAAAGGAGTTTTGTCACCTCAAAAGGCAATCTTCAGAAGTGATGCTATCGCCCAGCCGAGAGCACCGCATATCGGGAAGGTCAGAATCCAGGCCAACACGATATTTCTGGTTACTCCCCACCTTACTGCAGAAAGCCGCCTTGTGGCGCCCACCCCCATTGTAGCCGCCGTGGCACAATGAGTGGTGCTTACGGGAATACCCAGGCGCGAAGCTATCTCAATGACAGTAGCCGCTGAGGCCTGGGTAGCAAAACCATGGATAGGTTGTAAAGCAGTGATCCTTACCCCCACGGTTCTAATAACTCGCCAGCCGCCCATAGCGATGCCCAAGCTAATGGCTGAAGCGGATACGACAATTACCCACCAAGGGATATTGTCCCACAGTTCAACCCGTCCGGTATAAACCACCAGTGCCCAGGTGATAATGCCTATGGGCATCTGCCCATCATTTTTGCCGTGGCTATAAGCTAAAAAAGCGGTAGTAAGCCACTGCAGACGGCTGAAGACAACTCTTATCCTGGATGGAGCGCTTCGTCGAGATGCCCAGAGCAGGACAACCATAATGGCAAAGCCACCGATGAAGCCCAGAGTAGGAGCAATAACCACTGATGCCCCAATCCGTTGCAGGACACTCCATATCACTGCCTCACTGCCCACCACCACTATCCCCGCCGCTGCCAGCCCGGTGACAAAGCTATGGCTTATACTTATCGGCAAACCCAAACGAGTAGCTATAGTTCCCCAGATGATAACCGTGGCTAAAGCAGCAATCAGTATCAAAAAAGCAGCAATCACTGGTAAAGATGAGATTGTTTCAGGGTCTAAAATCCTCGTGCCGATGGTTCTGGCAACCTCCATGCCGGTAGCAGCACCAGCGAAGGTACAAAAGGCAGCCAGTATTATGGCGTTTCGAGGTGAAATAGCCCTGGAGCCAATCGAAGCAGCGACAGCATTGGCAGCATCATTAAAACCGTTAACCACACCAAGACCGATGGCTGCCGCAATTACCAGAACCAGCAGAGCGAGCTCAGGCATGCTTCAATACTATACCCTCAAGAACATTGGCGACATCTTCGCCCCTGTCAGTGGCATCTTCCATATGTTGGTAGAGTTCGCGCCATTTGATTACCTCGCATGCGTCAGTACGGCGAACTTCGAACAGCTCGGCTAAGGCGGCATGATGCACATCATCAGCCTCATTTTCCAGGCTGTTGATCTCCACACACTGCTTCAGAATCCATGTGAACTGGTCACGGCGACGCAAACGAGGTACTACCTCGTTCAACTTGCGGGCTATCTTAAGCACGATTCGGGCTAACTCTCGGGCCCTTTCCGTGGGTTGAGCAATGTGATAAAGATTGGCTGTCCTGCCCGCAGCCTCGATGAAATCCATTACATCATCCAGGGCATTAGCGAGGAGAACGATATCCTCCCTGTCAATGGGTGTCACAAAGGTGCGATGCAGTCGGGCTATTATCTCATGTGTTATAACGTCGCCTCTGTGTTCTAACTCCTTAAGCTCTTGGGCTTTTGCTGGCACATCTTCGTAGTTCTCAAAAAGGTCAACCAGCTTTTCCGCGGCAGTGACTAGATTAGCCGTCTCTTGTTCGAACAGGTCATAAAACTCCATATCTCTAGGGATGAATGAAAACTTAGCCAAAGTGCACCTCCTCTGCCGTACCAGATAAGGGGATAATCACGGAAGAGTATTCTTCCAGATTTCTTTTGCCAGGAAAAAGCGATGTCAGCAGGACCAATCTATTCGTGATAGCAACAATATGAGAAACAAT
>Ga0307434_1000313_pt1 | contig 37572 bp, 28 predicted proteins | sample SalMarWE160220MG_FD_202156 | JGI IMG/M metagenome (GOLD analysis project Ga0307434, IMG submission 202156) | Salt marsh sediment microbial communities from the Plum Island Ecosystem LTER, Massachusetts, United States - WE1603-220 | ecosystem: Environmental > Aquatic > Marine > Intertidal zone >... | reverse complement strand
TACTATTAAAATATGGTTCCCACATATCCATAACTACTGCACTAATTCCATTGCGAACGTGTTCAGATAAGGAACCAAAAAATTCATCCATTGTTTCTTTTGAACGTCCTTCTCCCATCCATATTACTTTGCCTGTCTCATAGTTCAATGCTACCGTTAAATATTTATGGCCTTTTTTGATAGCTATTTCATCAAATGCTAATATCCTCAAATCTTCTTGATGAGCATGACTATAGGCTTCACCTAAATATTTCTTATCAATTCGCTTTACTAAACGCCAATCTAAATCCAAATGATTTGAAACATCTTTAATCGTCATAATACTACACAAGTATACGATATAATGTTCAAGACGCTTTGTTACATGCTGCCCTGATGAAACAAACTCTAAATCTTCTATTTTAATTCCACATGTGGAACAACGTAAATGACGAAATGAATTTTCAATGTAAACTTTATTATTGCCAATGTTTAAATCACGAATCTTTCTAATAGTTGTGCTATGAATTGATTTTCCTTTATCATAGCAATTAGTACATAAAGGGTGATACTGATGATTACCTCTCGATTTAAATGTTATAATTTGATCTTCAGTATCAATTTCACAAGACAAAAACTTTAGCCTTGAATACGGAAAGATTTTTTTAAATGTAACATCATTAAACTCCTTATATTATTTTTTTAAAATTACATATTTTTTTTAATACAATCATTTTTATTAATAAGATTTTTAAATATTATTTGCAATTAAAATGCAGAAGAACCAAATAATTTTACTTCCCTCAGCTCTCATTCTTAAATACAACTCCAGAATCCGAATTCATCTGGGTACGGGAGAATATATTGCCAGAGTAAGGCTCATCGGCAGAGATAAAATCGAACCAGGTGAAAGTGCAATAGCACAGATTATTTTTGATGATACGGTATCAGCAGGTTTCAAAGACCGTTTCATAATACGTTCTTATTCACCGCTCTCTACAATCGGAGGTGGAATTGTACTTGATGTAAATCCAAAACCTCTGAGAAAAAAGGATATTTCTATTATTGAGGGAATTGAAAAATTGATCAGTGCAGATATTTTATCGTGCATAGAATGGTTCTTTCAAAAAAATGAACTTCAGATAGTTAGTGAAAGTTATTTAGCAAGGAAGCTATCTTTGCCCTTAATAAATATCTATGAAAATCTTAAGGTTTTAGAAAGTCAGAAGAAAATAATCCGAATTAATGAGGGTTATATCTCAGCTGCTACATCATCAAAAACTAAAAAGAAAATGCTAAATACTCTTTCAAAATATCACAAAGAAAATCCACTTGCATTAGGAATAGAAAAATCCAGTATATTTAAACAAATTAATATTATTGATTCAATCGGCAACTGGACTTTAAATGTGCTAAAAGACAATAGAAAAATCAAAATTCAAGGTGAAAGGATTTCGCTACACGATTTTCAGCCCATCCTAACAGATAAACAAAAAGAGATTCTTGAAAAAATAGAAAATGAGTTTCTAAAAGGAGGATTTAATCCACCCGGTTATGAAAAACTCTTGAGTAAAATATCAATCCCCGAAGAAGAGTTACAGGAATTAATCACACTATTAGTAAAGCAGAAGCGGATTATTTTTCTTGAAAAAAACATTATTTTTCATAAAGATATTATTGATAAAGGCGAGGAATTAATAAAAGATTTTTTTAAAAAAAAGGATAAAGCAACTGTAAGTGAATTGAAAGATCTTTTAGGTACTTCCAGGAAATGGGCAATTCCACTACTGAATTACTACGATAAAATTGGCTTAACAATACGGGATGGCGATTTAAGAAGATTGATATCGTAGCCAGAAGCTCTGCTTCGGATTCCATTGATATTGCAAGAAACATTATGTTTGCTGTACCCCGAACCTCTGGTTCGGAATCCATTTGTATTATGAAAAACCGAAAGTTGCGAAGCGGAGCTTCGCGGTACGGTTTACAAATACTAAATAACTCAATAACCAATTCCAATATTACAACTTAATGTTTATATTTTGAGCGGAAATGGAAATAATGAGCAAAGCAGAAAATAAAATAGACAATTCAACTCCGGTAATGAGGCAATATAGAGCGGTAAAGGCAAAGTACCCCGACGCTCTTGTACTCTTCCGGATGGGTGACTTTTACGAGACATTTCAGGACGATGCAAAAACCGCTTCTAAGATTCTAAACATAACTCTGACAAGAAGAGCAAATGGCAAAGCTGCATACGTTCCTCTTGCAGGATTTCCATACCATGCTCTTGAGTCATATTTGCATAAACTTCTAAGAGCAGGATTAAAAGTCGCAATTTGCGAACAGGTAGAAGACCCAAAACTGGCAAAAGGAATCGTCAAACGTGAAGTTGTAGAGTTAGTAACACCCGGCACTGCTATCTCTGATAAATTTCTCGAAAAAGGGAAAAATAACTACTTAGTCTCAGTGATTTTTAATGAAAAAGGTGTCGGAATTTCAGCTATTGATATCTCTACCGGAGAATTCTTTCTAACAGAGACTACTCTATCTCGTATGAAGGAAAGTGTCTTATCTTTAAAACCTTCTGAAATTATATGCCCTGAGTCACATCAAAAAGAGATTGATACTTTATTTGGGAATCTCACCCTTAGAATTACTCCAATAGATGATTGGATCTACTCGTATGATACTGCTTATGAAACTTTAATCGAACACTTCAAAACTTCATCCTTGAAAGGATTTGGCTGCCAGGACGCAAAATTGGGAATTTCAGCAGCCGGTCCTATCCTAACATATTTGAAACAGAATTATCAGAATAATCTTTCTCACATCTCCCATATTAAATTCCAGAGTGAAGATGATGTTGTTATGGTAGATGATTTCACACAGCGGAACCTTGAGATTTTCAAGACAATGCAGACCGGTCAAAAGCGGGGTTCTCTCATTGATGTGATGGATAAAACTATTACTTCAATGGGGATTCGACTTCTAAATAAATGGATTATTCGTCCACTCAGAAGTGTTGAGGAAATTCGGCAAAGACTCGATCAGGTTGATTTCTTCTTTAAAAATTACGACCAAAGGAATTCTCTCAGAGACCTGCTAAAAAAAACCAGCGATCTTGAAAGACTTTTATCTCGATTAAGCACTAACAGAGCCGGTGCAAGAGAATTGCTGGCATTGAAGACAACCCTGAAATTAGCTCCTGATATTCTAAAAACAATAAATGAAGAGAAGGTTTTTGAAAACATAATACCTCTATTAAATGAATCGCCATCATTAGTAGATATTCTGGAACGCTCAATAAAAGATGAAAATCTTCCGCTTTCTATTAGAGAGGGTGGTTTTATACGTGATGGATATTCAAAGGAACTGGACGAATACCGGCACCTCGTTCGTCACAGCAAAGAGTGGATTGCAAATATGCAGGCGAGCGAGCGGAATAAACTTAAAATTTCGTCACTAAAAGTTGGATATAACAAGGTTTTCGGGTATTACATCGAAGTAACTAAACCTCACATCAGTAAGGTTCCTGATAATTACATACGTAAACAGACACTTGTAAATTCCGAGCGATATATAACGGAAGATTTAAAAGAATATGAAGAAAAAGTACTGACCGCTGAGGAGAAAATATCTCAGATTGAGTATGACCTTTTTCAGGAAATTCGTAAAAAAGTTCTTGAAAAAATTGAAGCAATTCAGAGAAATGCACAGGCAATTGCCATGCTTGATGTTCTCTCAGGGCTTGGAGAATTAGCTGAGAAGAATCAATATTGCCGTCCTGAAATTCGCAATAAAACCGATATTATCATTCGAGATGGAAGACACCCAGTTGTGGAATACTTAATGCCTCCTGGTGAAAAATTCGTTCCTAATGATCTCCAAATTGACAATACAAAAAAACAGATCCTGATAATTACCGGTCCTAATATGGCTGGTAAATCAACCTATTTGCGTCAGGTCGGATTAATAGTTTTAATGGCACAGATAGGGAGTTTTGTACCGGCATCAAAAGCATCAATTGGAGTCGTTGACAAGATTTTTACAAGAGTTGGAGCCAGTGATAATCTGGCTGCGGGAGAATCCACGTTTTTAATGGAGATGAATGAAACCGCAAATATCCTGAATAATGTAACCCCAAAATCACTGGTGCTACTTGACGAAATCGGTAGAGGAACCTCTACTTACGACGGGATGGCTATTGCATGGGCAGTTACAGAATATCTTCATAATCATAGTGAAGTAGCAGCCAAAACACTCTTTGCCACTCATTATCATGAATTGACAGAGCTGGAAAAAATTCATCCCCGTGTTGTTAACCTCAATGTTGCAGTTAAAGAGTATGGAGACCGAGTAATATTCTTGCGTAAAATCGTACCAGGCGGTTGCGATAAAAGTTATGGAATTCACGTAGCTCAGATGGCTGGAATTCCACAAGACGTCATTTTTCGTGCAAATGAAATATTATCTAATCTTTCAACCGATGAGCGAGTATTGCCCTCTAACGAAGCAAGGTTTTCATCATTACCAAGTAAAAATAAAAATCAACTGGGACTATTCGACCAAAAGGAAAGCGAATTACGAAAAGCACTTTCGGAAGTTGATATAAATAATGTTACACCAATAGAAGCCTTGACAAAATTAGATGAGTTAAAAAAGAAATTTGGTCTGTAGCGTGTAAAAAAACCCGTTTCCACCCGCAGGGTTAAACGGGTTTTGATATTCTTTTCAGATCAGGAACTTTATAATTAAATTTAAGTATTAGATTAGGACTTTTTATAATGATTAGCAGTTACTCAAAAGAAATAGTTGTTTGTTACTCTGTCAGGAGTGAGCTCCTGACAGAACTATATATATGAGAAAAGTTCAAAATTCATCCATGCTACACTACGTTACGCAGGACAGGAATTTCAAATTTCAAAGTCTACTTAGTTGGGTAATCTCCTTCAGTATACTAATATTCTTTTTTTTCGGAACAACGAGTTCCTTTGCTTTTGGCACTAAATACGCAGGTGAATTTTTGAAAATCGGTGTTGGAGTACGGGAAATGAGTTTAGGAGGAGCGGTTGTTGCTTCGCCTCATTCGGTTTCTGCACAATACTGGAATCCTGCCGCACTTTATCAAAACACAGTCTTTTCAGGGCAATTTATGCACACCGAAGAATTTGCCGGTGCATTGAATTTAGATCACATCTCTATCGCAATTCCGGCAAAGGGCAATTATGCCTACAGTTTAGGATTCTTCCATCTCGGAGTAGATGATATTCCTGATACAAGAGAAGCTTTAATTGATGACAACGGCAATGGAAAACTTGATCCCGGTGAGCGTTTGAATTTCGGCGAAATAGGAACATTTGGTGCAAGTGAAAATGCTCTGTTTCTATCTGTCGCAAAACAGATGAATCAAAAATACTTTATTGGTGCCACAGCTAAATATCTTTACAAATCCCTTGGAACGACTGCCGCCTGGGGAGTGGGCTTTGATGTTGCAACGATATACAATATTTCACCTCAATTAGTCTTTGGTGCCTCAATAAACGATATAACTACTACATTTCTTTTCTGGAAAGATGGAGAGAAAGAGGTCATTCTTCCAACTTTAAGATTTGGTACTGCATGGAAAGTATCTTTACCATCTATTCCAATATGGTTTCAACCTTTAGGGGGTTTGGATATTTCTTTTGAAGGCGAGCAAGACAACACCGACCTTAACCTTGGATCAATAAACGGTAGAGTGCGTATGGGACTTGAAGTACATATTAAAGATCAAATAGCCCTTAGATGTGGACGTGACGATCTTGGAAGCTTTCATATTGGATTTGGATTAGATACTTCGATTGGAAGCATCGATTACGGATTTGCTATGGGAGGAACATATAAACTACTTGGACAATCACATCGCCTCGGAGTAACACTTCACTTTGCTGAATTAGCTAAAGGTTTGAAACGCTGGCTTTAGTTTTATATTTACCGCAAAGACGCCTGTCTGCGTCCGTAGGACAGGCAGGCACTAAATCATGGGATAAAGTAATTTTAGCAATTTATGTGCCTGCGTTTTATGCTGTTGTTGTAATTGCAAGTTTGGATTCAGGACGCTTCAAGTGGACATCACCATTTCCAATGTTTATTTATATAATAGGTTACATAGTCTATATCTTTTCACAATTTGTTAATTTGTGGGCTATGCGTACAAATAATTTTTTTTCATTCACAGTTCGTATTCAGAAGGATAGGGGACAGGCAGTAGTACAAAATGGTCCTTATCACTTTATCAGGCATCCGGGATATATCGGTGGAATCTTAATGGCAATAAGCAGTTCCTTAGTTCTTGGTTCGCTATGGGCTCTGATTCCTGCGAGCATTGTAACGATTTTGCTTATTATAAGAACTTATTTGGAAGATATCACATTACAGAAGGAATTGCAGGGTTATAATGAATATTCAAAGGAAGTACGGTTTCGGCTTTTACCGGGGGTATGGTAAGCGTAAAATTGGTATTTCGTAATCAACTAAAGAGATCTACCCATCTGCTCCCAGTGAATCGTCACGGGCAGGCAAAATGAATATACGGATCCGTATAGAAGAAAAACAGATCGCCCTTTCAGGGCTCGGAATACTAAGAAACAGCAAATGACATTTTACAGATGAAAAATATTTTTTGCAGTGATATAATGAGAGAAATTCATTTTCAATGAAAAAAATCACTAAATTATATTTCAGTTTTTTTAATTATTATAATCAGCATAAGGTTTTCAATTCCTAAATGAAATATTTTCTAAGCGATATCAACTTATCAAAATATATAGCATTCGATCTCGAAACAACGGGCTTAAATCCCAATGACGATTCGGTTATAGAATTTTCAGCAGTTCTATTCGAGGACGGCGAAGTAAAAGAAACACTATCTTTCCTTTGTGAGCCGTTAGTAGATATTCCACCGGAAATAGAAACCATTACCGGTATAACACAGGATATGGTAAAAGGAAAGCCAAGTTTTGAAGAAAGATTGACAGAGGTAGTTGACTTCCTCGATAAAATTCCGTTAGTAGGTCATAATATTGGTTTTGATATATCTTTCTTAAAGGAATACTTTAAACGAAATAAAGAACTTAAAAAGAAAAGAATTACTAACAGATTATATGACACATCATTGCTTTCACAGTCTTTTTATTTTTACCTCAATGACCATAAACTCACAACTGTTTCTGAATATTGCGGGGTTTCTTCAAAAGGAGCTCATAGGGCAGAAGTCGATGCTATAAACACCGGTAGAATATTTCTGAAGTTAATCCAGAGAGCAAGTTTATACGATCTTGAAACATTTCAAATAATTAATATGATTTTGCAGAATACGAATGACCCTAATAAATGGTTGTATAGAAATCTTTCAGAGCACCTTATTTTAAAAAAAACTATGGGAGATAGTAAACCTGAAATCGACTGGAAAGCTAAGAGTAACATTATTGGTAATTGTATCAAGGTAGACGAAGAAAGTAAGCAATTGCCTGATATCACTGGAAATGATATAGATAATTATTTTGATGAGGGCGGATTAATTTCAAAGAAGCTTACGGGATTTGAACCAAGACCGCAGCAGATAGAAATGGCAAAAACGGTTTTATCCTGTTTAAATGAAGGTAAGTCGTCAATGATAGAAGCTGGGACAGGGGTAGGAAAATCACTGGCATATTTAATTCCTTCGATTTTATGGCTGAATAATGCCGAAGAAAAACAGCATCTTGCAATTGCAAGTAATACAAAAAATCTTCAAGAGCAGATATTCTATAAAGAGATACCTTTTGCTTCAGAGAAATTACAGCTGCCTTTTAAAGCAGTTTTATTGAAGGGGAGGTCTAATTATTTATGCTTTACAAAATGGTACCGTTATCTTGCTGATTTACCGAATAAGTTAAATATTGCAAACAAGTCATCCATTATCCCGATTGTAATCTGGTTAAAACATACAAAAACGGGTGATATTTCGGAATGCAGCGGTTTTAAATTATCATGGAATCGTTATATATGGAATGAAATCTGCTCTGAACCCGGCTATTGCACAACAAATTTATGTCAAAAGTATCATGGATGTTTTTTGGGTAAAGTCAGATACCAGGCATCTTCGTCAGATGTTATAATTGTAAATCATTCATTACTTCTTGCTGATTCTGTATCTGAAAAAAAGGTACTACCTGAATATACGACTCTCGTTGTTGATGAAGCTCACAACTTAGAAAAGAACTCCTATAATTATTTTGCTTCAAAAATAAACCTTCCAATAATTAACTATTTGTTAAAAAGTATTTATAGTAGCACAACTCCAGAGACAGGAATATTAATAGATGTAATTAGACTCAGCCAGCAGTTGAAAAAACGCCATGAAATTGAGATGTATGTAGAGAAAATTAAAGATAATATTGGTGAACTGGGGATTACAGCGGCGGCATTTTTTAAAAGGATTGCAGTTCAAAAGGCACTAAATGAAAACGAAAAAAAGTACGGTGTAAAAAGGAGATATAAAGTATTTAAAGACGAATTTAAGGATTTTGATGCCGACTCCAACGCCTTTATCTACGAATTGAAAAACTTGCGGCAAAATTTGTCAGAGCTTATAACAAAAATTGAGGAATTAGTTGTTGATTTTCCAGAAGTATTTGATGAATTACGAGTAAAATTGAATAATCTGTTTTCCCAATTGGAGAGTTATCAAAGTATTTTAGAGACATCCATTAAAGCAGAAAATAAAGAATTGATTTTTTGGTATGAGATAGGACCAAAGGGAAAAGAAACAACGGTAGAACTATCATTTACTCCTTTGGACGTTTCAAAATGCCTTTATGATAAAATATATAAGGACTTAAACAGCACGATTTTAACCTCTGCTACACTTCAAATTGCTGACTCATTTGATTATCTGAAAAGTAGAACGGGAATGTCACATTACGGTGATGAAGAGGTCATTACTTCTTCAGTCGGTTCTCCTTTTAAATATCCAGAGCAGGCAATGTTTTGTACATATCACGCTAATAAATATAAAAGTAATGACTTTCAATCTATTGCTTCACTTATAGTTAGATTGGCTGATGAAGTCAAAAAAGGCATGATGGTACTTTTTACTTCTTATTCTTCATTGAAACAGATTTATAAAATAACAAGCCCGTCCTTTAAAAAATTAGGCATTACATTATTGTCACAGGGGTTTGGAGCGTCCAGAACTAATCTTTTGGAACAATTCCGTAACGAAAAAAAATCTGTGCTTTTTGGCACGAACAGCTTTTGGGAAGGTATTGATATTATTGGAGATTCTCTTGAAATATTAGTAATACATAAATTACCATTCCCTGTTCCATCAGACCCTATTATTGAAGCCAATGTTGAAAAAGTGCAGAATGAAGGTAAAAATTCTTTTTTTGATTACTATGTTCCTGAATCAGTTTTAAAATTCAGGCAGGGATTCGGCAGGCTAATACGTTCTACAACAGATACGGGAGTTGTAATTAATCTTGATGATAGACTCGATAAAAAGAGATATGGAGAAGTTTTTAAAAAGTCACTTCCTTTGGAAGTATTAAGTATTGTCGGAAAAGATAAATTAATTGAATTAGTTCGTAAATATTTTAAGTAAATTACCCACCACCTATATGAATTTTAGGAAATTATCTTTCGGAAGAATAATAAAATTTCAAGTAATTGCCTGGATAGGTACTGTTGTTAATCTCGGTTCATTATGGTTATTACATGGTGTATTCCATGTTCATCTTGCGATAGCAGGTGCATGTGCAATAGAAATTGCTATAATTCATAATTTTACCTGGCATTATTTCTTGACCTGGCGACATAGGGTCGACAATACTAAAAAGGACTTCTTACAGCGTTTTTTAAGATATAATTTGGTAACCGCTTCGATAGATGCTCTTGTCAATCTAGGAATTTTATGTTCACTTGCTCACTTTCTAAACGTTCATTATCTTTTTGCGGATATCCTGGGAATGCTGCCAGGACCTATTTTTAAATTTCTTTCAAACGAATTTATTATTTTCCGTGAATCTAAAACATCTGATATAAAGAAAATAAAAGAGGAATTATAACGGAAAACCAGAGAAAAGCAGAAAGAATAATTAATACCTGGACAGGTTCGTGGGAAAAAAGAAATTTACCAAAAATGGCAAAAGCGCTTCCTCAGTGGGTATCACCTGACCATTTAACTATATTGGGTATCATCGCAGGATTTGTAATTGCTATTGGATACATATTAACATGGTATTCGAAATGGTGGCTATTACTTTGTAATTTGGGGCTCCTTATACATTGGTATGCGGACAGTCTGGATGGTACATTAGCGAGAGTTCGTCATACTGAGAGAGAAAATTACGGTTACTTTGTTGATCACATTTGTGATGCGTGGACTACTGTTATTATTTGTATTGCATTTGGACTTTCACCTCTAATACATATAGAAGTTGGTCTATTTCTAACTATAGGGTACTTACTTCTAAACATATATGCTCATGTAGGGGCTTACAGTGAAAAGATTTTTAGGATTTCTTTTGCAAGATTAGGTCCAACGGAGATAAGAATTACCATTTGTATCGTTAATTTTATCCTGATTTTCTGGAATCCAGTAGTCTTACAATATCACCAAACTTACCTGACTGTATTTGATCTGTGTGGAATAATCGTAGCTATCCTATTTGTTATGACTTTTATTATAGCTTCAATCAAAGATGCTGTGAAACTGGACAGGATGGATAGGGGAGAGGAGAAAGTTTAAACGACATTTTTACCAGTCTTCAATTATTATTTAATTTATTTATTGAGTTTGCTTAATAAAGGTTGAAATTTGAATTGTATTATGCATAATACCAAAAATTCAGAAACTGTTAAAACAGTTCTATGCCTACGTAACTTACTATTAACCCCCAACTTAAGTTGCGGGTTAATAAAACACAGCCCAAACGATCCAACCGTTTCAACGGTTTCTTTTTGTAGAATTATACTTTTCTTTAGTGGACTCATTTATTGAATTATTTCATTAGTAGGAGAGTTGAGATATGCGACTACTTAAGCTCATAGCTTTTGTCTTATTTGTTAGTTTCAACATTAATACTGAGGAAAATTATAAATTGACAGTTAGCGATCTTTATAATGATCCCGGTCTTTCTAATTATAGATATCGAGAGAAAAGTTTCAAATGGACTCCTGACGGAAAATCTATCTCATACTTTGAAGACATAGATAGTAGTCAAATTGCTCTACTATGCATGAATGTACGATCAAAAGCGATAGACACTGTTTTTACTTCTTCAGAACTAAAATGGGTTGAAGAAAATGACACAATAAAAATTAATCCCAGAAGTTATAAATGGTCTCCTCTTGGTAATAAATTGCTGCTACGAGGGGGAAACGATCTTTTTATTTACAATATTGAAAAGAATAACCTGGACAGAGTAACGACAGATAAAGACAATAAATCGGATGTTAAATTTTCTCCTGATGCTAAATGGTTAAGCTATATCAAAGATCATGATATCTGGATAACAAAAATAGATACTAAAGAGAATTTGCAACTGACTAAAGATGGAAATGATAGTTTATACAATGGCGAATTAGATTGGGTTTATCCTGAGGAGTTGGATATAAAAACAGGATATAAATGGTCTCCTGACAGCAGAAATATAGCCTTTATGCAAATGGATGAGAGCAATGTACCAAAATTTCCAATTCCTGACTGGACAAAACCACATCCTGATATTTACTGGGAATATTATCCGAAAGCAGGAGATCAAAATCCAAAAGTTCGTATCGGTATTATTGATACTTTGCCAAGTAAGATAACATGGATAAAGCTCGATTCTCCTGCCATTGAATATATTCCACGATTTGATTGGCTGCCGAATTCCGAGACATTAGCAGTTCAGACATTAGACCGTGGTCAAAATCACCTTAAACTCTACTTCACTGACTCAGACTCAGGGAATTGTCTTTTGATTATTGAGGAGAAAGACCCCTATTGGCTGAATATTACCGATTTATATTACTTCTTTAAAAACAGGGAAAATTTTATCTGGTATTCGGAGCAAGATGGCTTTATGCATTTGTTCTTATATGACTATGAGGGAAACGTCATTGAGCAGCTGACAAAAGGTAAATGGTGTGTAACAGAATTAAATGGTGTAGATGAGAATAAGGAAATCGTATATTTTACTTCAACAAAAGAATCAGTGCTCGAAAGACATATATACTCTTTATCATTGAAGTCAAAGAAAATTGCCAGAATAGACAAAGGTAAGGGAACTCATTCAGGTAATTTTTCACCGTTGTTTCATTATTATATGGAAAGTTTTTCAAGAATTGATATTCCAACAAAAATATATTTGACAACTGTAAAAGGGAAAAAAGTTAAGGTTCTTTTTCAAAATGATGATTTTGATAAAGACAAATACGGATTCGGAAAAACAAAGTTCATGATAACTACTGCAGAAGATGGCGCCACTTTGAACTGTTCTTTATTGTTTCCAAGAGATTTCGACTCTAAAAAGAAATATCCTGTTTTGATATATGTTTATGGTGGTCCTCATGCCCAGATTGTGTGCAATAGGTTCGTTAATACATGGCATCAATTGTTAGCACAAAGAGGATATTTGGTTTTTTCACTCGATAATCGAGGTTCTTACGGTCGTGGTCGCAATTGGGAGAGGGAAATATATCTTCAATTCGGCAAATGTGAGCTGCAGGATCAGCTTGCAGGTGTAAAATATTTAAAAAGTTTGGATTATGTTGATCCAGATAGAATTGGTATATGGGGTTGGAGTTATGGTGGATACATGACTCTATATTCACTTTGTAAAGTGCCGGATATTTTCAAAACAGGCATAGCAGTTGCTCCTGTCACTGACTGGAAATATTATGATTCTATTTATACCGAAAGGTACATGGGATTACCTAAAGACAATTCTTCGGGTTATAAAAAGAGTGCTCCAATTAATTTTGCTAATCAGCTAAAAGCTAATTTTTTACTTGTGCATGGCTTAGCTGATGATAATGTACATTTTCAGCAAAGTTCAGCATTTATTGACGAACTGATCAAAAATAATAAGCATTTTCAGTTTATGACTTATCCAAATAGAAAACACGGTATAAGAGATAAAGAAGCTCGTATTCATCTTTATGAAATGATAACTAAGTATATTGAAAAAAATTTGTAGTCAACCTGTTTTTTAATTTTTACTTATTATATGAAATCTTTCTATTACAGGATAAGATACAAAGAAATTGAAAATATTTAAGCTATTGGAGGTTATGAAAGCAATAATAGGAAAATTTGTTAAATCTTTATTAATATGGATTAGAGCAACACGCGCACCTTTTTTTACAGCTAGTATAGCGCCTGTATTATTAGGAACATCTGTTGCATGGTATCAGACAGGAATATTCCATGGAAATATTTTCTGCCTTGCATTAATAGGTGTTATTTTTGCTCACGCAGGAACTAATATGCTTAATGATTATTTTGACCACATCTCAAGTAATGATGAACTGAATAAATATTATAATGCTTTTTCGGGTGGCAGCAGAATTATACAAAATGGAATATTTTCTCCCCAAAAAGTATTAGTCTCATCTGCAACAGCATTTCTGCTCGTAATTGTTATCGGGCTTTATCTCAACTCCATAATTAAAGGAAACACATTACTGTGGATCGGATTCATTGGTATTTTCCTTGGAATTACATACTCGGCATCACCTTTTAAACTCTCTTATCGAGGCATTGGAGAAATAGCAGTTGCTCTGGGATTCGGTGTCGTTGTTACACTCGGTTCGTACTTTATTCAAACTCAGCAATTATCCTGGCTGCCGGTAATTGCTTCAATACCAACAGCTATTCTTGTTGGACTAATACTAATCATTAATGAATTTCAAGATTCAGAAGCAGACGGTCTGGCCGGTAAAAAAACAGTAGTGGTTAGAATTAAAGATAAGAGAAAGGCAATTCTCATTTATCAGATTCTGCTAGTATTTGCATTCGTCTGGATTATCGTTTTCGTTATTATAAGGTTATTTCCTGTATGGACTCTGCTCACGATTTTACTCTTACCATGGCTAATATGGATTATTAAAACTTCATCGTACAAATATAATGAGATATATAAACTTCTACCGGTAAATGCTTCAACTATTGGAATACACTTTATTGGAACATTGCTTTTAACAGTTGGATTCTTACTCGGAAGGATATTTTAACCACTTTTTATATCGGGTTTTATAGTCCCGAATTGCTTGACCTTTGACGAGACGGATTGTAAATTACCGCCGCTTTTTGATTGGGGTGTCGTCCAACGGCAGGACATACGGCTCTGGACCGTAGGATTGGGGTTCAAGTCCCTACACCCCAGCATAATGGCGCATTCGTCTAGCGGTTAGGACGCCGGCCTCTCACGCCAGTAACAGGGGTTCAAGTCCCCTATGCGCTACAAAGTAAATCTGATGTGGTATGTGGTATGTACTAAGAAGTCTTAAGGATGGTCAGCATTGTGTTGGTATGTCTCAAGATGTTTCCAGGAGGCTTAAAGAACATAATGACGGAAGAACTCGTTCTACGAAGAGCCGCAAACCATTTGAAATAGTATATACTGAAGAATGTGAAAATAGAGAGGCTGCACGTAAGAGAGAAAGATATTTTAAAAGTGAAGCGGGAAGAAGATATTTGGATAAAATTCTCCGGTATCAGGGGTTCCCCGCCTGCCTGACTTTTAACTGATTTGTTTCACCATAAAATATTCATATACTTTCAGACGGATCACATGCATTTTTTCCTTCAGCAGTCGGGCAGGGATTCCCCTATGCGCTACAAAGAAATCTGACATGGTATGTGTATGTACTAAGAAGTCTTAAGGATGGTCAGCATTGTGTTGGTATGTCTCAAGATGTTTCCAGGAGGCTTAAAGAACATAATGACGGAAGAACTCGTTCTACGAAGAGCCGCAAACCATTTGAAATAGTATATACTGAAGAATGTGAAAATAGAGAGGCTGCACGTAAGAGAGAAAGATATTTTAAAAGTGGAGCGGGAAGAAGATATTTGGATAAAATTCTCTGGTAACAGGGGTTCCCCGCCTGCCTGACTTTTAACTGATTTGTTTCACCATAAAATATTCATATACTTTTAGACGGAGCACATGCATTTTTTTTCTTCAGGAGTCGGGCAGGGATTCCCCTATGCGCTACAAAGTACCTCTACCGTCGAGAAATACCCTGTCTAAAAATTTCATATTAAACACCGATTTTCACAGAGTTAATAATCGTCACAATTACACCTAATCAAGGAGTCCAGACAATTTGAATAGTTTTGTTATTCAGCCAGGGTACTTGAATTAGTATATTTAACTTATCAACACTCATTATTATCGGAGTGTATACCCTTTTTCGTATTTTGATGTAAAACTTATCAAAGGAAAACTTCATGTGCGGTTTGACGAGGGGGACGATGAAGCAAATATGGTTGAGATATTGTGGCACTGGTGGGAAACCAACCAGAAACGTAGAAAACAAACATCAACCTAAGTTATGTGGAATCTGTCTCTACTCTACCCCCTGACGGCAAGATCTGTTCAATGATTTGGAGATTTTAGATTTATAGAGATATGTTTGGAAATTCATTTGTTAAGTGCAATAAATCTCGCAGCAGATGATGATTGCCGTTGGTAACTGGCTTCTTATTTTTTTCACTTTAAACTTGATTGGCACGTGATGAATATTTAATTTATATGAAAATGAATAAGGATATAGAATAACCATGATATCAAAAGAACAAATCGATAAACTTGTGAATATAATATCGAAAAAATTCGGTGCAAGAAAAATATTTCTATTCACATCGTATGCTTAAGGAGAGCCTTCCTCCGAGACTGATTTAGATATTTGTGTAATTACTATTCTTGGAGGCAAAAGAAAAATAGACATAAGATGGTTCGTAAAAGATAAAAGATTTTGTATTTAGTGTCTGTCTATGTCTAAGACATCTCTTTGAGATAAACTATGAAACCTTGAGTTAAATTTGCTTTAGCTGACTTGACTTAAGGTTCCTAACTCATTGAGATAAATCAGCTTAACTCATCCGGCAACTGCCGGATAAGTCAAGTTTCCATTTATCGAAAAAACCTACATTATAGATAGGCTCTAATTAGAAAGGTTGAGTTCTTAAAATCGGATAATTGCTGATTACGAGGATTATTCTTTAATCTGATTTAATATTTTACCTGCTTCGATTAAACTTTCTTTTTTCCCTATATCTATCCACAAAGAACTGTCATGATTAAATGCGTTGATTTTATAGTTTTTAGCTAAATTTAAATACAGGTCAATCATTGAAAAGACACGCTGTTCCGGCATTAAGTCAAAAATTGATGGATTGATTATGTGAATTCCACTGAAAGCGAGGGGAATAAGGTCTGATTCAGATTGTTTCTCAATTTTTATTTCACCCGTTCTAATATTTTTCCAACCACGTAAATTGTTGCCATTGTCAAATAAAAGAAAGCGAGTAGTCTGCCGATTTCTAACAGCAAGTGTTGCCAGTGCTTCAGAATTTATATGCGCTTCGTAGAGTTGCTTTAAATCAATATCTGACAAAATATCCACATTGTGAACTGGAAAGGGTGTGTTATTATTGAAAAACCAGGAAGCCTTTTTTAAGCCACCGCCAGTACCTAAAAGCAGGTCTGTTTCGTCAGAAACTCTAATATCAATGCCAAAATTATTTTTCTCTTTTATAAAATCGATGATCTGATTAGCGAAATGGTGGACATTTATGATAATTTCATTAAAGCTATATAATTTTAACCTTTTAATAACAATCTCAAGCAGAGGAATTTGATTTATCTCAACCAATGCTTTAGGTTTGCTCTCTGTTAAAGGGCGCAGGCGTGTTCCTAATCCTGCTGCTAAAATCATTGCTTTCATAATTTGATTAACCGCAAAGTCGCCTATCTGCGTCCGGCGGCTGCCGGACAAGCAGGCAAAGGTGCTAAAATTTTACCTTTTCTAATAGAGTCGCTATTCTTTTGTGGTTTTTTGTGGCGAAATATTTCGCACCGTATTTATTCCGTATCAAGTTCTACATGGTGAATTCGGACTTCAATATCATATTTTGCTTTTAAGTGTTTAGCGAGCATTTCTGCACAGTAAACAGAACGGTGTTGACCGCCGGTGCAGCCAAAATTCACCATTAAATTAGTAAATCTTCGTTGTTGGTAGTTTTCAACGGATTGATCGACTAATAAAAATACATTGTTTAAAAAATTATCAAGGTTTTTCTCTTTTTCTAAAAACTCAATTACGGCATTATCCAGCCCTGTAAGAAGTTTATATTTTTCATATCTACCGGGATTATGTATTGCACGGCAATCAAAAACAAAGCCGCCTCCATTACCTGATGTGTCAACAGGAATACCTTTTTTATATGAAAAACTGTTAATGTTTACTTTTAAAATATTTTTTATCCTTCCTAAGTTTTTAAGTTCTTGTGAATCTACTACTCTTTTTAGAACGTTTGTAAGGGTTGGGATTTCTATAGGCAAAGTTACATTGTTAAGGAGGTATTCAAGATTTTCTATTGCATAAGGAATACTCTGTAAAAAATGCTCTTTCTTTTCGTAAAATCCTCTAAAACCGTAAGAGCCCATTGCTTGCATAATACGGATCAAAACATAACCGTAAAAATATTGAATGAATTCATCTTCATTTATATTTACGAATTTTTGAACATTTTTGATATACTCTTTGAGTAGTTCGTTTCTGATATGTTGAGGAATATCTGCTTTTGCATCATAAAGTAGCGAAGCCAGGTCATATTGTAATGCTCCTTTTCGACCGCCCTGGTAATCAATAAAATAGATTTTATTATTGTAAATTATAATATTTCGTGACTGAAAATCGCGATATAGAAAGAAGCTGCAATCTGTTTTCAATAGATAGTTTGTGAATTTTTGAAAATCATTTTCGAGGTCTTGTTCGTCAAATGGGATTTTAGCTAATTTGAGGAAATAGTATTTAAAATAATTTAAATCCCATATCATTGATTGTTTATCAAAACTTGCTCGTGGATAACAAATGCTGTAGTCAAAATCCTTTGCTGCATATATTTGAAATTGTGGTAGTTTTTTAATTACCTCTTTGTACATATCAATAAGTTCCTTTGGGAAAATACTGTTTTTATAAACATTAGATAAATAGGAATAAAGTGTAGTATTGCCAAGGTCCTGGATTAAGTAGATATTTTTTTTCAACTCTTCTGCATAAATTTCAGGAACATTTAGACCTTTATTTAGAAAATGCTTGGAGAATTTTATAAAGGCAATGGTTTCTTTTTTATCAGGATTGAATACACCTATTGCTACTTTATTTTTGCCTTTGATCCCATAGTATTTACGGTATGAGCCAGAAGGTGGCAAAGGAGAAATATTAATGGCTTTTTCACCTGACCAGTTTTCGAATAATTTAATTAATTGTTGATTCTTACTCATTTCAGTTCACTGCAATTTTATGATTGTTATGAAACTTTATCAAGTTATTATTTGCTGTTTTTTAAAATTCAAATGATTTATATAACACAAATGCATTTGTTTGTGGAGAAAGTAGCGAATATTTATGATAAACCTATTATTAGGATTAATGTGCTGAGTGAAGCGACGATGTTAAGATTATCGCTCATTTTAAATGTGTTTAATTTTGATTTGACAACAACTAAAAAATCTCTTAATTTGAATCAGTTATTTTAAAGTGGAAAAATTAATCTATAAATATGGAATGTTAGATGAAAAAAATTCATATTGATCTTAGAAGTGATACCGTGACAAAACCTTCTCTCGAGATGAGGGAAGCAATGTTTCATGCTGAAGTGGGAGATGATGTCTATTCTGAAGACCCTACAGTCAATAGACTTCAAAAAAGGGTTGCTGAACTTTTAGGGAAGGAAGATGCTCTTTTTGTTCCAAGTGGAACAATGTCAAACCAAATTGCAATTAAATCTCACACTTTTCCCGGTCAGGAAGTGATTTGCGAAGAAAATTGCCATATTTTCAACTATGAGGCTGGTGGTCCAGCATTTAATTCATTAGTGCAATTAAGAACACTTAGGGGAAAATATGGAATTTTAAACATTGATGATGTTAGAAGAGCTATTAGACCTGATAATATTCATGCTCCTAAAACAGCATTAATAACACTTGAAAATACACATAATCGTGCCGGTGGTACAATTTATCCTATTGAGAATATAAAAGAGATATATTCTTTGGCTTTTCCAAAAGGTATTCCGATGCACCTTGATGGCGCAAGATTGCTTAATGCGGTAGTCGTTACCAGGATTTCTGCAAAAGAGTACAGCAAGTATTTCGATTCTGTGAGCCTCTGTTTCTCGAAAGGATTAGGTGCTCCTATAGGCTCAGTGCTTGCCGGTTCAAAAGAATTTATAAGTAAGGCTCGAAAATATAGAAAAATTTTTGGCGGTGGCATGCGGCAGGTTGGAATTCTTGCTGCTGCATGTATCTATGCGCTTGACAATAATGTTGAGCGTTTAGCCGAGGATCATAAAAGTGCTCGTCGCTTAGCAGAGGGTTTGAGAGAATTGCCGGGGATTTATATTGATATGGCACAAGTTCAAACTAATATGGTGATGATTCATGTTAGACACCCAAAATTTACACCTGAAAGCCTCTCCAAAGCAATTTTAGAGCGAGGTTTAGCGGCATTGGCAATTGACTCAGAAAGAATCCGAGCAGTAACTCATCTGGATATTTCAACCGAGCAAATCGAGGAAGCAATATTCATTTTTCAACAAATTTTGAGAGATTAAAAATATGAAAATTGTCATCATTGGTGCTGGGGAAGTAGGATATTACCTGGCAAAAAGACTTATTTCAGAAGGAAATGATGTAATAATCATTGAAATAGATCCTGAAAGATACCGTAATGCCTCAGAATCACTTGATGCTATTGTTATTCAAGGTAGTGGTTCCAGTGCAAAAGTACTTGCTGCTGCAGAAGTTGGATCTGCAGATGTTTTAATAGCAGTTTCAGCTATGGATGAGGTTAATATTCTTGCCTGTATGATTGCCAAAGAGATGGGAACAAAAAAGTGTGTTGCCAGGATTCGTAATAATGAATTTAGCCAGAAGGATTCGGTTATAACTGCTGAGAGGTTAGGCATTGATTTGATGGTTTACCCGGAGCAAATCGCAGCAGATGCAATAGTAAGTTTAGTCAAGCGATCATCAGCTTCCAAAGTTGTTGATTTTGAGGGAGGAAAGCTCCAGATAATGGCATTACAAGTTAGAGATGGTAGTCCTATTATAGATCGTACTGTGGAAGATGTAGATGCAGGTAATCCAGACAATTCATTTTTATGTCTCGGTATATATAGAGATAATAAGACGATTATTCCAAGAGGCAAAAATGTCTATCGAAGCGGTGATGTAATTTATTTTATAGCCCAAAAAGAAGATATCCCAAAGGTTTCAGAAATAGTAGGATATTCAGAAAAGGAACAGCAGCATGTTATGATTCTTGGTGCTGGAGAAGTTGGTAGAATGGTTGCAGCAATTCTTTCTTCAGATATGGATGTTAAATTGATTGAAGAAAATAGAGAAGTCGCTGAATCAGTGACTGAAGAATTACGAGATACACTCATACTACATGGAGATGGGACAGATATTGACTTTTTGATCTCTGAGCGTGTAGAGGAAATGGACTGTTTTGTAGCTGTTACCGGAAGTGAAAAGACAAATTTGCTTTCCGGGCTGTTAGCACAATATCTTGGGGTAAAAAGAGTAATTATTCACTTGACAACAAATGATTATATTCCTATTATGAATAAAATTGGGATGGATGCAGTAGTTAGTAAAAATATTGCGACAGTAAATGCCATTATGAAATATATACGGCGAGGAAATGTTATTGCGGTTTCTTTATTTGAAGATATTGAGGCTGAAGCTATTGAAATGATTCCAAAAGAGGGGAGTCCAATAACTAAAAAACCTATACAAAATCTACATATACCTACTGATATAATTGTAGGAGCAGTAATAAGGCATTCAGAGATTATTATTCCTCAGGGCGATACACAAATTCAAGCAAATGATAAGGTGGTCGTTTTCCTTAAGCCAAACCTTATTCCCCAAATTGAAAAATTTTTCAATTAGTGAGTTTAACTAAAAAAGTGAAAACCGCATATTTACACTAATTGTTATTATTACATTTACCTCAATCAAATTACTTAAAAATTCCAATATTATTTAAAATTCCAATATTTATTTTCTAAACCCACTCGTTTTGAGAAGTAACCTATAAATCTTTGTGTCTTTATGTATTGATAGTAAATTTTATACCAAATGTAAACAAAATGATAATGTGAAGGTTTAATTGATATGAAATATAAAATAAAAGTGTTGTCCATTCTCTTATTATTGGTAAGCATATCTGTTAGTCAATTTCAATTTGTTAAGGAGATAAAGCCAATCCAGATTCACCAGGATATTCAATTTTGTTCAATAACAGCCTCAAAATTTGGTGATATTTATCTTTTGGAAAAGAAAAGGCATGAAATATATAGATTGGACTGCACAGGAAAAGTATTAAATACCAATGGTGGATTTGGTTGGGAAGAGGGATGTTTTGATACTCCTATTGATATTTCAATTGGTTCAGGATTAGATGTTGTTGTTGCAGATTATAATAATCACAGATTGGTTAGATTTGATCGTTTTTTGAATTTTTTAACCGTATTTTCCTTTTCAGATGAAGAGACAGAAATTTCATATCCCAGGTCTGTTACGGTTTCTAAATTAGGTGAAATTTTTATACTTGATGAAGAAAGTGGTGAAGTTATCCGTTTTGATATGCAGAAAAATGAGGTATCGAAGTTTGGAGGTGCAGAGTATAGAGAGTACACGTTACTAGATCCACTTCAAATTCGTATTAATAAAAATGGTATTCTTACAGTACTTGAAAGTGATGGTCGTCTTGTACAATTTGACAGGTTTGGTACACCAATAAGAGAAATTTTACCACCGGAAGAAATTGAAGCAAGTGGGATTGTTTTGATAAATGAAAATATTCTAATATTAAGTCAATCAGAATCGAGACTCCTGTTGTATTCAAATAAGCTGTCAGAATGGTTTTCTCCAATAATTATTGGATATGAAGATAATACATCTTTTGTTTCAGGGATAGTCGTTGAGGATTCCCTATTTTTACTAGATAAATCGGGAGCAATAGTTGTTTGCAATTTTAAAAGTTAAATTATTAATAGGGATCATGATAACTTTCTTCTTCCCTTTGCTATTGTAAAGTTTATTTATCATAACAAAATTTTCTTCCATAGTTACATTTTTACCAACATATATAACACTGAGACAAATAAAGTATAGGAACAAAAATATCCTTCGATTTAACCAAAAGGTTTCTGAAAAGTTAACTGTCAATTGTCGATATGTACCTTTTTGGCGAGTAATATTGTTTTTATTTATTTTATTACCACGAGTCCTTTTCCCAAATGGTTGGAGAACCGATACTTTACAGGTTTTATCAGGAGATTCGGTTATTGTTTTAAGCCATCGCTATATTTTACCTTCATCAATTGATTTTAAATATATTACAAGTGATACACTGCAATTTGATTCTCTAAAAATAGATGCCCTTAATGGAAGGATTTTTGGATTTATCCCCCCACCTAATAAAGTAAAAATAATAACTTCATATCAATTTCTTGATCTCAATATACCAACTCAAAAGATTATAAATCCTCCTCCAAGAATCTATCTGCCGAAGAAACCTGATAAAAGTGAAAAAACAAGTAAAGTATCTAATTCTAAATTGAAAACATCAACAAACTATGATTTTTTAAAATCAGGTACACTTTATAGAGGTGTTACTATTGGAAGCGAAAGTGGTTTATCTTTAAAATCAGGGCTTAATTTGGAATTACAGGGCAAACTCAGTGAAGACATTTCAATAATTGGCACTCTAACCGATCAAAATATTCCAATTCAACCGGAGGGCAATGCTCAGACGTTGGATGAAATAGATAAGGTGTTTATTAAGATCAAAATGCCGAATGAGCAGATTACTTTAGGTGATTATGAATTATCATTATCTGCAGGGGAATTGGGAAGTTATCACAGGAAGCTTCAAGGTATATATGGTGAAAGTGACAGAAAATTTGGAAAAATTGCAATAGGAGGAGCAGTAACAAAAGGTCAGTATTATACAAATTTTTTTAATGGAGAAGAAGGTAACCAGGGTCCGTATCAATTGCATGGAAAGGATGGAGAAACCGCAATAATTGTTCTTGCCGGGACAGAAAAAATATGGATAAACGGGAAAGTCCTTTCAAGAGGAGAAAATGCCGATTACGTAATTGATTATTCAACAGGTGAGGTAACATTTACTCCAAATCAGCTTATTACTTCTGAGTCGAGAATCACAGTAGATTTTCAATATTCTAATTTTGTGTACGCAAAAAATATTTGGTTAGCAAGAAATTCGACATCTTTTTTAAATGATAAATTACAATTGTCAGCAGGTTTTATAAATGAGTCAGATGACGGGGAAAACCCCATTGAATTGCCAATAAGTAAAAGCGACAGAGCGAAGTTAAAATCCGCAGGTGATAATGAAATGGCAGCCCTCCAGAGTACAATTAAAGAGGATTCTTCCGGAGCATATTTCCTTATTGATTCAATTCTTGTTTTTGTAGGAATTGGAAAAGGAACTCATTCTGCAGTATTTTATAATGTTGGAAAGCAGGGACAGTATAAGAAAAAATACGAAGCTGACTATGTTTATTTTGAATGGGTGGATAAAAGCGATCCTTCTGTTTCGGAAAGTGAAAAAGAGGAAGCTGTATATTTGCCTGCAAAGCCGTTAAAGCTACCTAAAAAGCAACGACTTTACCATGTATCGGGAGCATGGAAACCGGCAGAAAATTTTTCCGTAATATCTGAATTTGCAATGTCGGATTATGATAGGAATACATTTTCTCCTTATGATGATTTAGATAATAAGGGAAATGCAATAAATTTTGAAACATCATTTAGTACACCAATGTCTCGGGTTGGTAAACTGTCATTTTCAGGTAAATTCCGGGAAGAGGGAGAACGTTTTAACCCAATAGACCGTCATCAAGTAGTAGAATACAGGAGAAGATGGGATTTACCATCGGATTCCACACAAGGAGAGAGATGTTACGAAGGCTCAATTAAGTATAATTTAAAAGATGCTCTTTTGTGCGGTTTTGAAGGGGGAGCATTTAGCCATGGTGATATTCACTCAGAAAGATATAAAGTAGGTGGCACTTTCAATTACAAATTGTTTGAAAGAAATGAGTTCTATCAGGAAGAAATTACTCGTACAATTGGTTCGTTAAATTCAAGAAATTGGGTTCGCAGGAAAGCATTCAGTCAATTAAATGTCTTAAAGATTAAGCCGTATATTGGAATTTATTATGAAAGGCGAGATGGTGATATTAATGAAGTAAGTAATTTTCAATTTCTTGAGCAGACTTTTGGAATTGAATCATCGTCAGAAGGAAAAATGAGGTGGAAAATTGAGAATCATCTTCGACGGGATGATAACTATTCTAATGAACAATGGATCACACAGACTAATGCACAGGATGTTAACTTTAGCGGTCAAATTTTAAATTGGAAGAGTATATCTTCACAGTGGACTTATACCAGGAGGATAAAAAAATACTATAGAGATAATTCATCACCGGATGTCAATTTTCAGCTTATTTATCTGATGCTAAAGCACGGTCCCAGAAAACTTCCATTTCACTGGGAGACAAGTATGAAAGTTGAAGAGGAGAGAACAGTAAAGAAAGAGTGGCGATATTTTTATGTAGGTGAAGGTGAGGGGCAATTTTTATACGATTCCACTTTTGCTGATTATGTTCCACATCCTCAAGGTGATTGGGTTTTAAGGATAACACCATCAAATATCAAAGAACCCGTGACGAGTTTTCAGAACAGTATTAGATTTCAATTTAACGGGAGTTCATTGAAGAATAAAATATTATGGACATTGCCAAAGAATATTACCACTCTTACGGATATTCGGTTACAACAACAGATTAAGAAGGGCGATAATCCATTCGAAATTTGGGCATTTTCACCATCGAATATTGATGATAAATGGGCTTATTTTAATAGAATAATTCAACAGGATGTCACATATCGGATCAAATCTATTCGAGGAAATATCCGTTTTCGATTGCTCAATACAAATAGAATCAGTCAACTTGATGTCAGGGGAAGAGAGAAGAATTTTTCAAATGAATATTCTATTCGGTATAAAGGGGCATTTCTCTGGAAAATTAAATTGGATTTAGAAATGTCTTCGAAAGTGTTAAAGAGAAATTCCGCGTTTAATTCACTTCGAGATCGCAACATTGAAACGATTAAATATAGGAATAGTATTTCGTATCTATTGAGTAAAGTACATTATTTGGGATGTGAAATTTTAGTAAATAAAGATATTCAGAAAACCCTCAATCCAACAAAGTCATTTCTAACAAGTGTAAAAACCTCTTATGAAAGAAAAATTAAAAGGAAAGGTCGTTGGAAGTTTTTTTCAGAAATTGATAATGTGAAAGTTACTCCAGAGGGCAAGCCGATTCCATGGGAGATGAGCAGAGGAAAGAAAGAGGGAGTAACAGTCGGATGGGGAACATCTTTTGAATACAGGCTTGGAAAATATTTAAGCGTAAGAGTTAATTATGAAGGGTGGAATGAGCCGCAAAGGGATGTTTTTCATATAGGAAGTGGTGAAATACGTGCGCTGTTTTAAACAAAAAAACGTACCCCGCCTCTTATAGATCAGTTTGGGAAAATTCTGCTTTCTCACGAATCGTATGATCGGAAGTAGTTTGTATCAGGTAAATAGCAAATCAATCCTTATCGCTATAAAATTAGTCACAAAACTACTTTTAATATGTGTGAGTATGTTGCTGATTCCATATTCTTTTGCTTCTGATGCTACTATAATTTCTGATAGTTTAGCATCCGACTCACTTTTCTTTGGCGAGATAAAAATTATTTCTGAATATGATATAGGAAACAGTATCGATGGTATTACAGATAAATATTCAAAGATAAAAGTTAACAATTCAACTTATAATGAATTGACAGAAAATATTTTAGGAATTCCAATTAAAAATGGGTACTATTTTCCGACTTTATCTTTAATGCAAGTATTACCTTCGGAAAAAATTGGCGTTACCTTCTTAAATCCGGTTTTCACTCTAAACTGGGGTGAATCAGTTAAAATTGATACATTTATTTTTGAAGGGTTAGAGAGAACTTCTTACAAATTATTGTTGAGGGAGATAGAGAATTACAAAGGATTCCTATACCGAGAATCTACTTTAAAAAAGGTAAAAGATTCCCTTCGACGTTATTCGTTTCTTCAAGTTAAAGATTATGATGAAATAGTTAAAACTAAAGAAGGTAAGTATGGGCTGCTTTTAAAATTGGAAGAGAATCCCGATAATGAATTTAGCGGTGTAGCTGGCTACGTTCCTCCAAAGGGAATGGATAAAGGGTATTTTACCGGTGAGATAAAATTAAAACTTCTCAATTTATCAGGTACAGGCAGGCAGCTTTCAATATATTGGTCAAAAGTCAATCGTTATTCACAGCAGCTTCACCTTAAATATTTCGAGCCATGGATATGGAAAACAAATTTTTTTGGTGAGGGAGAATTTCAACAGGTGTTAAGAGATACTTTAGTTGTAACTCGTGAATTTACTGCCGGGTTAGGACGGCGAATTTTAACGGGAAATTTACAGGTAAATTTCAACAATCAATCTACGATCCCGACTCCTGGTGGTCGTACCATTCTTGGCTTAAATCCAACTAAAACGACAATGATTGGTTTGGAATTTAATAAAGATAGACGAAATAATCGGTTAAATCCTGATAGAGGTTATCAATTACATCTTAAAAGTTTAGTTGGAAACCGTAATGAAACAACTAAGAAAAATAAAAGTCAATTACAAGGTGAGATTGATGGAGAATTTGATTATCTTATCAAGCGTCAGTGGGTTGCTTCTTTGAAAGGGCATTATAAGGGTAAGTGGCTTTCTAAAGGCAGTGTGACTTTTTCTGAACAGTTTTGGTTTGGTGGAGCAAATAGTCTCCGAGGATACTCACAGGATTTTTTTAGAGGTAGTGAAATTGCGTGGGCATCATTTGAATTGAGATGGCTAATTGGAGATTTAAGCAGGGTTTATATTTTTTCAGATTATGGTTATTATAAGCTCCCGGTTTCTGGTAAAAATGAGATCGGATTTCCAGGTTCTTTTGGAGTTGGATTGAGATTGGATTCAAGAATGGGTATAGTTGGAATTGATTATGGTTTTGGGAAAGGTGATACTTTTTCGACTGCAAAAGTTCATATTCACATAGAAAATAGGTTTTAAATGACAATGAATTCGGTTCAGATGGAAAAGCGAATTATAGATTTTTTGAAGAAGAATAAAGGCATTTCTTTCAAGCAAAAGAAAATCTCTAGGAATATACTTGTTCCTTCATCGCAATATCAATTGTTCAAGCGAGTAGTTCGCCAGCTTTCAGAAGAAGGGAAAATAGAAAGAGGAAGACGTAATACTTATCGCATTCCAGATTTATCAAAGAATGTTATCGGAGTTATTTCCTTTTCAGGTAAAGGATTTGGATTTGTATCCACTGAAGATGGAGAGGAGATATTTATTGGTGCTTATGATGCAGCTCCGGCTTTTAACCACGATAAAGTGTTGGTAGAAATATATAAAAAGCAAACAGGTAAGAGACCGGAAGGTAAGGTAATAAAGGTTTTAAAAAGATCAAATGAGCCGATTTTTGGAACTCTGGAAAAGAAACAATCCAGGTGGATAGTTATTCCGGAATCACCCACTCCTCCTGTGAATATAGTTGTAATTGGCGGGTTTAAAAGTATCCGTGAGGGGCAAATGGTCGAACTGACTAATTTGCAGTGGGATAATCCCAGAATTTTACCAAGAGGAAAAATTAAGCAGATTTTGGGTGTTCCTGATGATCCTCGTGATGATATTGTAATTCTGAAAAAGATGTTTCGGTTACCGGATGATTTTCCTAAAAAAGTAAACGATGAAGTAGAACATTTACAATTTCCAGATTTTTCAAAAGAACTTGGATATAGATTAGATTTTCGTGATAAGGAGATATTTACAATTGATCCTGAGAGAGCGAGGGACTATGATGATGCTGTATCGCTTGAAGAAGATGATGACGGTAATTGGGTTTTAGGGGTTCATATTGCTGATGTAAGTCATTATGTTGAACCGGCAACTGCCGTTGATCATGAGGCCAGAAAGCGAGGAACAAGCGTCTATTTTTATGAAGGTGTTATACCAATGCTTCCTGAGTATTTATCTAATGAGTTATGCTGTCTTCAACCGGATAAAGATAAACTATCTTTGTCTTTAATGATTACGATTTCAGAAAATGGAGATATACTGGATTTTGATGTTGCACCAAGTGTAATAAGATCAAAAAAGCGATTTACATATATTGAAGTGCAAGATATTTTAAACGTTGGAAAAGGACCCTATTGGGCTACTCTGGAGAAAATGAGGGAATTGAGCAAAATTCTTTATAAGAGGAGAACTGATGCTGGAAGCATTGATTTTGATATTCCTGAGCCAATGTTTAAAATGAGTACTAATGGAGTACCTTATGAGGTAAAACCGACTGAGCGATTGGAAAGTCATAGATTAATAGAAGAATTTATGCTGCTTGCTAATAAAACAATAGCAGAGTGGATTGCATTTCATCGTAAGAAGGAAAGGCTTCCTTTCATATACAGAGTTCATGAGCCGCCTACAGAGGACTCGATCATCGGTCTCTATGATATTTTGGGTCGCCTTGGAATGAGTTATACTAAACCTCAAAATTTTACTCCAAATGATCTTCGATTGATCCTTGAAGAAATTAAGGAAATGCCATTTAAAAATTTTGTTGAAAAGATCTCTTTACGTTCAATGTCAAAAGCCGTTTATTCTCATCGGCCGTTGAGTCATTTTGGATTATCATTTAAACATTATACGCATTTTACATCTCCGATTCGACGTTACCCCGATTTAGTTGTTCACCGTTTGATAAAAACTTATAAGAGTTCACTTACTAAAAGTGATATTTCTTTTTATCGTCTCTCGCTGCCTAAAGTCGCAAAGTTATGCTCGGAAAATGAAATTCGTGCTATGGAAGTAGAAAGAGAGTATGTAAAGATTAAGCAAATTCGATTTCTTGTTGATAAAGTTGGAGAATGGTTTATTGGAGTAATAACAGGAGTAATAGAGTTTGGTTTTTTTGTAGAGCTTTCAGATTTTTTAATTGAGGGGCTTGTTCATGTACGAACGCTCAATGATGACTATTATATTTTTGATGAAGCTAACCATACACTGCGAGGAAAGAGGTATAATCGAACTTTCCGACTTGGAGATGTAGTACATGTTAAAATATCAAGCGTGTCTGTTCAAGATAGAAAGGTTGATTTTGAATGGGGAGAATAGTAACTATAACATTTCAAATTTCAAATTTCAAATTTCAGATTTCAAATTGATGATTTTAGAATAATTTTGCTGAGTAATTTAATAGGGAGAAATATAATGTTAAGGAAATTTTCGGTAGCCTTTATTCTATTTGTAATTATGTTTTCTTCATGTAGTCGGCAGGAGAGGGCAAAAGGTCCATCGGATATTATTTATGTCCTTTCTTCTGAAAAGGTAAGAGAAAAGCTCGGAGTCGCAATTGATACTACTTTTTCTTATGGCTTAAGAGCTCCTGAATTTCAACATTATTACCTGACAAGATGGTTTCCTTTATCAAGTTTTAAACGATTTATTAATTATAAGAATCTTATTGCTATTTCAGATTTAAAAGTAAATGATTTTGGATTGCAGTTAAGTAGATCAGTTTTATCCGGAGACCAATTTCACCTTGCAGAAACTGACAGTATTTTCATGTTTGCAAGTGAAGATCATTGGGTAAAAGGACAAATGTTTATTTTGATTGCCGGTAAGGATTTGGGAAAGATGGAAAAGAATATTTTACAGCAAAAAAGCTGGTTATACACCAAGTTTGATAAAAAATTTGTGAAAGAGCAAAAAGAGTACATTTTTAAGAATAATGAGCAGAAAAGGATTAGTCGTTATTTGTGGGGTAGGTATAAGTGGACTATGCGAGTACAGCATGACTATAGAATTGTTCATGAGTATCCGGACAAGAAATTCGTATGGATTGGAAGAGGTTTTCCAAATAGATGGATTTCTATTTCCTGGGAGAAGGGGATAAAAACAGAGTGGATGACACCAAATAGTTTATATGAAAAAAGGAATGAGATAGGTACCTTATATAAATGGATTAAAACAGATAAGAGATTTTTAGGCAATCATTTTACAAAATTTGGTAATTGGGATGCTTTGCAAATGACAGGACTCTGGTACCATGAAAATGAGTCTAAAGGAGGTCCTTTTTCTACTTATGCTTTTTATGATGATAAATCCGATAGGACTTTTGTAATTGATATTATGATGTTTGCTCCTGGACAGAAGGTCTCTATTCTATTTCGACATGTAGAAATTATGGCTGAAACTTTTACAACTTCATTTTCGGAAGATATTTTTAAAAGATAAATCAAAATTGTCAAAATTGTTAGAATTTATAGATTACCATGTAAGTATTAGAAATAAAGTTGCCTATTGCAGAAAGTGCATTTAAATTAGTCCGGAATTGAGAGAGGTAATGATAAGAGTTTCGATAATAATTGGAAGTAAATCAGATTTGAGTGTTGTGGAAGAAGCTATTCCATACCTTAAATATTTTGATATTTCCTACGAGATTAAAGTACTTTCTGCCCATCGCCAGCATGATGAATTGGTAAATTATATAAAAGAAATTACTAATTGCGGAACACAGGTTATAATTGCATGTGCTGGGATGGCAGCGCATTTACCAGGTTTAGCTGCTGCTTTAACTACAATTCCGGTTATTGGTGTTCCTCTTAATGCCTCACCGTTAAATGGTGTGGACGCACTGTATTCAATCGTTCAGATGCCAAAAGGTATTCCCGTTGCTACAATGGCTATTGGTAAACCGGGAGTAATAAATGCTGTTGTATTTGTAGCAAAAATTTTATCTCTCTCTGATGATTCTATCCTTCGGAAATTAAAAGAGTTTCAAAATAAGGGATGTAATATTTCTTAAGATGAATATCTTAATTACCGGAGCTAATGGAATGTTAGGAGAGAAATGTGTAGAATTATTATCTCATTCTCATAGCGTAATAGCAAGTGACTTAGGTGAAAAACTGTTATATTCAAATAGTGTTCCATATAGAATGATTGATATTACCGATGAAGAAGCTATAATAAGTTGCATTAGGGAATTGAAGCCAGATGTAGTATTAAACTGTGCTGCTTATACGGATGTAGATGGAGTTGAGAAGTTTAAAGATTTGGCGTGGAACGTAAATGTTGAGGGTGTAAAAAATTTAGTTTCTGCCATAAATCCGATTGAATGTCACTTAATTCATATATCTTCTGATTATGTATTTGATGGTTCCAATGGACCTTATACCGAAGAAGATGAAACAAATCCTATTAATTATTATGGAGAAACAAAATTATCTTCTGAGGAAGTTTTGAAAGAATCAGGAGTTCCATGGACAATTATACGAACAAATGTGCTGTTTGGGAACTCGCATTTTCAGGAAGCAAGTTTTGTACATTGGGTAGTAAAGAAAATAAAAAATCATGAGGTTATCCGTATTGTAAATGATCAGTTCGGAAACCCTACGTGGGCAGATGGATTGGCTCAAGCTATTAAGGTAATTATAGACAAAAAGGCTTATGGACTATATCATTATGGTGGTTTGGATTATGTTAATAGATTTGAGTTTGCACTTGAAATTGCTGCAATATTTTCTTTAGATCCAACATTTGTTAGGGTTACTACTACCAGAGCGTTGGGGCAGTCAGCTAGGCGACCATATAAGTCCGGTCTTATTAATGATAAGATAGAGAAAGAATTGGATGTTAAGATTTTTACAATTAAAGAGGCGTTGAATGCAATGAAAGAGTCCGAATGATGAATTCACTTGTTATAATTCCGACATATAATGAGAAGAAGAATATATCTATTGTGATAGAAAAGTTAAATTCACTTAATACAGGCGTTGATATTCTTGTAGTTGATGATAATAGTCCTGATGGTACGGCGGAAATAGTAAAAGGGCTTCAGAAAGAAAATAAAAATCTTTTTTTAGTTAAACGGTCTAATAAACTTGGACTTGGGACTGCTTATATCAGGGGGTTTAACTGGGCTTTGGAAAGAGGATATCAGTATATTCTGGAAATGGATGCTGACCTGTCACACAATCCTGATGATGTTCCCAGATTGATTAAAGAGTGTAAGAAGGGCTATGATCTTGTTATTGGCTCTCGATATTGTGATGGTGTAAATGTAACCCATTGGCCTATAAAAAGGCTTTTACTTAGTTATGGCGCCAATAAATATACTCGCATTGTTACGGGTTTGCCTATTAAAGACACTACTGCAGGTTTTAAATGTTTTAATAGAAGGGTTCTCGAAGATATTGATCTAAGTCGTATAAAATCTTCAGGTTATTCTTTTCAAATTGAGATGAACTTTCGTGCATGGAAGAAGGGATATTCGCTGAAAGAAATTCCAATAGTTTTTGAAGAGAGATCGGAAGGTGAATCTAAAATGTCTAAAAACATTGTTTATGAAGCAGTATTTATGGTCTGGAAGTTAAAAATATTAAGTATTTTGAGTTTGCTCCACTAATGACGATTTCTGTAATTATAGTAAGTTATAACGTAAAAGAATTTTTACATCAATGTATTCTTTCTTTGAAAAAGTCTTTGGAAAATTATGATTATGAAATAATTGTCATTGATAACAACTCTGTGGATGGAAGCAATGAGATAGTTAGATACAAATTTCCTGATATAATTCTTATTGAAAATGAGACCAATAGGGGTTTTGCTGCAGCATGTAATCAAGGTCTTTCGATAGCAAAAGGTGAATTCCTTCTTTTACTCAATCCGGATACAATGATTCAGGAAGACACTATATCAACGATGATTGATTTTATTAAGACACATTCTGATGCAGGAGCTGCCGGGTGTAAAATACTTAATGCTAATGGTAGTCTCCAATTGGCATGTCGCCGAAGTTTTCCGGTTCCAAAAGTTGCCATACCAAAACTGATTGGATTAAGTAAATTGTTTCCTAAAAATAGGTTGTTTGGTAAATATAATTTGACCTATATAGATCCGGATAAATTAATAGAAGTTGATGCTGTCAGCGGTTCTTTTTTGATGTTCAGGCGAGAAGTATGGGATAAAATTGGTGGTCTGGATGAAACGTTTTTCATGTACGGTGAGGATATAGATTATTGTTACCGTATAAAAGAAGCTGGTTGGAAGATTTACTATGTTCCATATACTAAGATAATTCATTACAAAGGCGAAAGTACAAAATTGGCTTCTTTTGATAATTTTATTGCTTTCTATCGAGCTATGGATATTTTTGTAAAAAAACATTTTGGGAAAAGTTATTCTATTTTCCTTGATGTTATTCTTCGAATTGGTATTGTGGTAAGAGGCTTTATATCTCTAATTGGAAGATTATTCAATAAGCATATAGTCATAATTACTGATGGAATAGCTCTTCTTTTAGCAATTTTAATTGCACATAGACTTCAACCTCGACCACTTCCTCCATATTCAACTCTCTTCAATATGCTGATTTTTTATTTAATTTTATGGTTAGGTACAGGATATACTATCGGTTTATATGATAGACGTGAATTATCTTACGCCCGTGCAGCAGTTGCATCAATTATAAGTTGTATTGCTTCGTTTATATTTAATTTTATTTTTAAGAGCATTTTATATTCTCCACAATTAATAATATGGAGTTTTGTTCTTGTGACTCTCTTTCTTCCTGGATGGAGAATTTTTCTGCTTTTTCTTCAGAGGAAAAGGATAATACCACTAACTTCGTCGCTTTCTAGAGCGCTTTTATCGAGAAGGACTATTCTGGCTGGAACAGAAAGAGAAGGCGAAAGAATTGCAAAGAAACTGCAAACTCATATCGAGCATGGTTTTGAGATTTTAGGATTTGTTGATAAAAAATTCGTTTACAAAAGAGTTGCTGGGTTTCCATTTCTCGGTGTTGTTAGCGATCTTCCAGAAATAATTAGAATCCATAAGGCTACAGAAATAATCTTTACAACTGACAGTTTTAGTAATGACGAGATTCTTGATATTTTAGATAGTGTAAAAAATATCCGAGTTAATGTTAAAATTGTACCTAAACATCTTAATTATATACTTGGCAAGTCGAGTGTTGAAAAAATTGAAGATATCCCGCTTATAGAAGTGGATTATAACCTTTATCATTTTGGGAACAGATTAGCTAAACGTTTATTTGATATAGTGGTCTCTACTATTGTTACAGTTATTTTTACTCCGTTTGTATTACCTTTTGCTTACCTTGCTAATTACAAGTTAATGAAAAAGAGACTTTTAGGAAAAGGGGATACCAATTTTACTGCTGTGATAATGAGAAAGAGGAATGGAAATAATATTAATAAAACCATAGAAGGATTTCCTCTAATTTGGTCAGTTCTAAAGGGAGATATGAGTCTGGTCGGTAGTGAAATATTTTCAGCAAATCCAAATGTTAGGCACTTAAGATGTAAACCAGGTCTTACCGGTCTTTTCCAACTTCAAGGAAATCACCGACCTGATGAAGTAGATAAAGAAAATTATGAATTTTACTACATGCAAAATTACTCATTGTTTTTAGATGTTGAGATAATTTTAAAAGCAATTTTAAATATTTAGGTTAATATGGCGGGAATAATATTGGATTTTGAAAAACCGATAATTGAACTTGAAAGGAAAATTGAAGAAATGCGGGAACTTTCCGCTGCTGATGGTATTGATTTAAATCAAGAAATCGAGAGATTAGGAGAAAAACTAAATAAATCAATTGAAAAGATTTATTCAAATCTTAGTCGGTGGCAGAGAGTTCAGCTGGCACGTCATCCAAACCGTCCTTATACAATGGATTATGTTGATAGGATTGCATCTGATTTTATCGAACTTCATGGTGATAGATACTTTGCTGATGATAAAGCAATAATTGCGGGATTAGCGACTATTGAAGGGCGAAAAATAGTTATCATTGGCCATCAAAAAGGGAAAAATACAAAAGATAATATATACCGAAATTTTGGGATGCCTCACCCAGAGGGTTACCGAAAAGCCCTAAGGGTAATGAAATTAGCAGAAAAGTTCAATAAACCAATTGTATCGCTAATAGATACTCCGGGGGCATATCCAGGTATTGGAGCGGAGGAACGTGGACAGGCAGAAGCTATAGCAAATAACCTTTTTGAGATGTCGAAGCTTAGAGTGCCTGTGCTTATAATTATAATAGGAGAAGGAGCAAGTGGAGGTGCTCTTGGTATTGGTGTAGGCGATAGAATATTACTTCTAGAAAACACCTGGTATTCGGTTATCTCTCCAGAGGGCTGTGCTTCTATTTTGTATCGTGATGCTGGAAAGGCACCGATAGCTGCCGAAGCAATGAAAGTAACTTCAATGGACCTTAAAAATTTGGGAATTGCTGATGAAATTATCTCAGAACCATCAGGAGGAGCACACAGGAATTATGATAAAATGGCAGAAATTTTAAAAGATGTTATTTTGCGAAATTTAGATGATCTTCAAAAAATTCCTATAAATGAACTTGTGGAAAAGCGTATTGCAAAATATTCCAAAATGGGTTCATGGGACGAATAATTATTTGTAGATAGCCTGCATAGTGTTAGACTTGTGAGCATTTTCCGATTACTAATGAATATTATTAATTTCAAATTTTCCCGTCTCAAAGAGGTCCCTTTGGGAAAGGGATTCTCCGAAGGAGTCCTATCCCGAAAGGGATCCTTTCGGGACATGACCTATGGAACAAAAATCAAATATCCCCAAAGGGATCTCTGTGAGACAAATTGCCTTATAGGGATCTCTAAAAGGGAAATTTTTAATTACAATTTAAAAGTATAATAGTTTAACGAGATATCATGATAAAATATAGCCACAGAGTTAGAGTTTTATACCGGGATATTGATTATATGGGAGTTGTTTATTATTCAAGATATTTTGAATTTTTTGAAGCTGCACGTAATGAAATGTTAAGAACAATTAAGCTTCCATATATTGAGTTTGAAAAGAGGGGAAATGCAATGCCAGTCGTTGAGTCATATTGCAAATATATAGAAGGTGCTCGGTATGATGATGTTTTGATAGTTACCAGTAAGGTGTCAGAATTTCCGCGTTTTCTGGTTAGAATTGAATATACGATTCGAAGACAGAATAGTGATAAAATAATAGCAGAGGGTTATACAATTCACGCTTTTATGAACGAGAAAGGACGAGCTTCAAAACCTCCAAAATATTTTCTCAAAGCATTGGAAAAGAGCTGGAAAGATTATGAGTAATGAGTGGCTGTTTTTCTTAATGATTCTTTTCGTGCTATCCTGTGCCTTATTTGCATTCCGGATGGGAAAATATTGGCTGTACGGTTTTATCGCTTTCAATATAATATTAGCTAATATTTTTGTAACGAAACAGTTTGTGATTTTTGGGATTACAGCAACTGGCGGAAATATAACTTATGGGTCTATCTTTCTGGCTACTGACCTATTGTGTGAGCATTACAGTAAGAAAGATGGCAGGCGTGCTGTATTTCTTGGATTTTTTGCTGCGATATTTTATTTGGTCACATCTCAGTTCATTATTTTATTAAAGCCATCGGAATTTGATATGGTTCATAGCAGTATGCAGACTATCTTTTCCTTTGCTCCGAGAATTATTTTAGCATCACTCATAGCATATCTTATTTCCCAGATGCATGATATCTGGTTTTTTCATTTTATCAAGGTAAAAACTAAGGGTAAAATGCTCTGGCTGCGAAATAATGTATCAACCTGGGTAAGTCAATTGATAGATTCGATAACGTTTTCAACGATTGCTTTTTTAGGGATATTTCCTATAAACATAGTTTTGCAGATTATAATTTCGACTTATTTGTTGAAAGTACTCGTTGCAGCTATTGACACACCTTTTATTTATTTAAGTTATAAATGCAAGCCTGAAGAGCTGAAGAATCCATAAAAAACAATAGATAGTACAAATTATCTTTCTATTGAACCTAACGGTTCAACAACGAACTGGACAGTTCGTTGCTACAGTCATTTCATAATTATTATTTTTAGTTCTGCAATGAGCTTAATCGTTGCAGAGTAGGTGGGTGGTAATCCGTTACGAGTGAGCTTGTAACGGAACTTTAGTTTTTATTTAACACCGATTTTCACTAGTGGGACAATGGTCATAAAAAAACCTTAATCAGGGTGTCCACATAATCTCAACAGTTTTGCCATCTAGCCATGGAACTTTGAATGGTTTAGTTAATTTTTCAA